>Ga0207874_1000104_pt1 | contig 124495 bp, 107 predicted proteins | sample HigsolmetaAR201D_FD_184833 | JGI IMG/M metagenome (GOLD analysis project Ga0207874, IMG submission 184833) | Ionic liquid and high solid enriched microbial communities from the Joint BioEnergy Institute, USA - AR20-1-D (SPAdes) (version 2) ... | reverse complement strand
GGCTTTCCGACTCATCTTCGGTTTCGATATATTCGTAGTCATGGCTCTCTCCTTATATGCTGGTGCTCGTTGCTCACTTTCCTCCCAGCACCTGCATATTTGGAGCCACAATTCTTAAACGCCCTCTAAGTGATTACTCCTTGAGCCGCCGCGCAAGCCCGGTATAGCGCTCATCCACGGTGCTATTCGCCACGGCAGTCTCGATGGCGCGCTGATCTCCCGCCAACACCACCAACTGCTTGGCCCGCGTCACAGCGGTGTACAGTAGGTTGCGCTGCAGCAGCGCATAGTGCTGCATCAGCAGCGGCAGCACTACACACGGATACTCGGCCCCCTGCGCCTTGTGTACCGAGATAGCATACGCCAGCGTCAGCTCGTCGAGCAGGCCGAAGTCGTAGGCCACGTCGCGCTCGCCGTCGTAGCGCACCGTCAGCAGTTGATCCACCGTGTCGATCGCGACGACCTCGCCGATATCGCCGTTGTACACTTCGAGATCATAGTTATTGCGCATCTGAAGTACACGGTCGCCCAGCCGGAAGGTGGTCGCGCCCATACGGTACTCGGCGCGGCCCGGACGGGGCGGGTTCAGCGCGTTCTGTAGCAGCACATTCAGGTTGGCGACCCCGGCAGGCCCACGGTGCGTCGGCGAGAGCACCTGGATATCGCGCACCGGGTCGAGCCCAAAGCGCCGTGGAATCCGCTGCGCCACCAACTCAACAGTCAGCTCCGCACACGGCTCGGCCTGCGCGCGAGGGAAGAAGAAGAAGTCGTTCGCGCCCTGCCAGATCGGCATCTCGCCTGTGTTGATGCGGTGCGCGTTGTTGATGATCGCGCTCCCGCTGGCCTGGCGGAAGATCTCATCGAGGTGCACGCTGGGGATGGCCAAGCTGTCTAGGCAATCGCGCAGCACGCGCCCCGGGCCGACGCTGGGCAGTTGATCGGCGTCGCCGACCAGCAGCAGGTGAGCGTTGCGCGGTATCGCCTTCAGCAGGTGATTGGCGAGCAGAATATCGAGCATGCTCACCTCATCCACGATCACCATGGTCGCGTCCAGCGGATTGTCGAGGTTGCGCTTGAACTGCGTGCCCAGGCCAGGCGCGAACTCCAGCAGGCGGTGGATGGTACTGGCGGGTGCACCGGTCGCTTCGCTGAGGCGCTTGGCGGCGCGCCCGGTGGGCGAAGCGAGCAGGAACTTCTCGCCGCGCTGTTCGAGCGCTTGAATGATCGTGCGGGTCGTCAGCGTCTTGCCAGTGCCTGGCCCACCCGTCAGGATGCTCACCTTATTGGTGAGCGCCATCTTCACGGCTTCCTGCTGCTTTTCGGTCAGCGCGATGCCGCGCTTATCGGCCAGAAACGCGAACACACGGGGCCAATTGGCTTCGCGGTAGAACGACGCAATCGCCGACGGCGCGCGCATCAGTTCGCGCAGTTGCTCGGCCACACCGTGCTCGGCGCGCGCGAACGGTAGCAGATAGACCAACCGCTGCCCATCCCATGTCTCCACATGCACCTCGTGGGTGATGCTAATCGCGTCGAGCGTGGCGGCCACCAGCGCTTGATCGACTTCGAGCAGTTTGCTGCCCTGCTCCACCAATTCGTCCCACGGCAGGTAGCAGTGCCCATCGTCGGTGGCTTGGCTGAGGGTGTAACGCAGCCCGGCCCCGATGCGCTGGGGCGAATCGTGCGGGATGCCCATCGCGCTGGCGATCTGGTCGGCGGTGAGGAAGCCGATGCCGTAGATCTCATCGGCCAGGCGGTAGGGCGTGGTTTGGATGATGCTGATCGATTGGTCGCCGTACTGCTTGTAGATGCGCACCGCCAAGCCTGGGCTGATCTGAAGCTCTTGCAGAAACAGCATAATCTGTTTGATCTGCTGTTGTTCCTCCCAAGCGCGGATAATGCGCTCGACACGCTTGGCGCCAAGCCCTGGCACTTCGCGCAGCCGATGCGGCTCGTTATCGATCACGTGCAGCGTGTAGATGCCGAATGTCTCGGCGATGCGCTTGGCGGTGACTGGGCCAACACCTTTGATCAGCCCCGAGCCGAGGTAACGCCGAATGCCTTCGACGGTGGCGGGCAGCAGATTGCGGTAGCGCTCGATCTCGAATTGGCGGCCATGCTCGGGGTGATCGACCCAGCGCCCTTCGAGTTCGAGCGATTCGCCGACTTGGACGCCAACGAGTTTGCCGATCACCGTTACCGTGTAGTTTTTGCCATGCGGTGTGACACGGGCCACGGTATAGCCGTTCTGCTCGTTCTGAAAGGTGATGCGTTCGAGGGTTGCTTCGAGTGTGGCCATAGTGCTGCGCGATGCCGTCGTGGCGCTTATCTGTTCGATAATGATGCCTTCAGTATAGCATTTCAACCGCCCTGCTCGCAACGATTTTGGCACCTTGGAGTGACAAGGTGATAAGATGACTGGGTGAGGGGAATGACAAGGTGACAAGGTGACGGGGTGATTGAGAAACCAACGAAAAGCGCGGTCATCCTGAACAAAAGGTCAAGGAACTCAAAATGCTCAAGGTTGTATGAGACACGAAGATTCTTCACTTCGTGCTGCGCACTCATTCAGAATGACTCTGAGAGCGATATGCGTTGTTACTTAAAAGCTGGGCTCTGCATGGGCCGATACTCTAGTTTCTGTCCCTTTCCATATCGACTCAAAATGTAATAACAACAAATCTGTGTCATCTGTGAAATCTGTGGATACCAAGCCGAATCCTCTTTCGTCCTATTGTTGCCGCTGGATCCGTTTTCTGGTATGATGCAACTGTGCTTGATGGGCCAGGTTGCACACGTTGTATGAGCCGTAGGGCAGCCATAAACGTGTTACGCAACCAGGCTTTTTTTGTCCGTGGTCGGGTGTTTGCGATAGAGCGAAGTATCGTTGGGGCGGCTGTCGATCCGCAGAAGCTCCACATATCTGTATTTCGAGGAGTAGTGGCATGAATGATCACGATGTTGTGATAGTTGGTGCAGCCCGCACCCCAATCGGGCGCTTTCAGGGCGCATACAAGGATATGCCTGCTACCGAGTTGGGCGCGCTGGCTGTGCGCGCCGCTGTCGAGCGGGCAGGGATCGATGGAGCGCTGATCGACGAGTGCATTATGGGCAACGTGGTCAGCGCGGGCTTGGGGCAGGCTCCGGCCCGTCAGGCCGCGTTGCGTGCTGGCCTGCCCACGAGCGTGACGGGCTTAACGATCAACAAGGTCTGCGGCAGCGGCTTAAAATCGGTGATGCTGGCCAGCGCCCTGATCCGCAGTGGCGATGCCGAGGTGCTGGTGGCTGGCGGTATGGAGAACATGACGCGCGGCCCGCATTTGCTGCCACAGGCCCGCAGCGGCTACCGCTTGGGCAACGGCGAACTGATCGACGCCACTGTGCACGATGGCTTGTGGTGCGCGTTCGAGAACCATCACATGGGCCTCTCGGCAGAGTGGGTCGCCCGCACCTTCGATGTGAGCCGCGAGGCGCAGGACTCGTTCGCCCTCGAATCGCACCGCCGTGCGATTGCTGCGCAAGATGCTGGCCTCTTCGCAGCCGAGATTGTGCCGGTCGAGGTATCGCTGGGCAAGGGCAAGACGCTCACCGTGACGGCTGATGAGCCGCCCCGCCGCGATACCAGCGCCGAACAGTTGGCGCGCCTGCGCCCCGCCTTCGATGCCAATGGCAGCGTGACGGCGGGCAATGCGCCGGGCCTCAGCGATGGTGCCGCAGCCTTGGTGGTGACGAGCGCTCGCAAGGCCGCCGAGCTTGGCTTGAAGCCGATTGCGCGCGTGCTCGGCTCGGCGCAGGCGGCGGTGAAGCCACTGGAGATCTTCACAGCCCCGGCGTTCGCCATCCGCACGCTGATGGAGCGCAGCAACACCACCCTCGACGATTACGACCTGTTCGAGATCAACGAGGCCTTCGCCGCGCAAGTGCTCGCTAACGGACGCACGCTGGGCCTCGACTGGGATCGGCTGAATGTGCACGGCGGCGCGATCGCCCTCGGCCACCCGATCGGCGCGAGCGGCGCCCGCGTGCTGGTGACGCTGATCAACGCCTTGCAGCAGCGCGGCGGCCAACGCGGCATCGCATCGCTTTGCTTGGGCGGCGGTGAGGCTGTCGCCTTAGCTGTCGAGCTTGTCTAAACACCACGTTTATTGACATAATACAAATACCGACCCATTAGCCAGCTACCCAATTGTGGGACACCCTCCCTCAGTTGGGTAGCTTCCTTTTCGTGCAGTAGGGTCATTCTGAACGGAGTGCGCAGCACGAAGTGAAGAATTTCCCCGTCTCGTCCAGCCTTGAGCGTTTAAGTTGCGCTCTACGCAACCCAATTCACACGCCAGTTTCTGAGCAACGAGCCGATAGGCCAGCAGAAGAAACTCATCGTTATGTTGACAGTGCGCTGTGAACTCCTTTACTGCGTTCGGGATAACATTGCCCTTTGTTAACGATCAAAGTCTTACAAGTGGAGGCAACTGAGTTTACAACCATCTAAATCTATTGAGTGATAAGTATGCGTTTTAAGTTGAGTTGCGGTTTTGCTGATTAGGACGCTCTATTAGTTGAATGTTAGTTTATCGCTGGAACGGACATGCTTGATCTTATTCACATATCCGTTCTGGGATATCCATAATATAGTGTTTATAGAGCATGAATGGAAGTTGTAAACTTATTTTAATAAAACATACTGATAGTAAAGTGATGAGATCTCTATTGACGGCAAGTGTTAAAAGTGATAGTCTACTTATGATCTATACGTCTTTGTTAACGTTTTTGCAATATCCCCACGATACTATGAATACCCCCCTGTTTGTGGTTTTAAATTTCACCACGTTGTTTGTCTGGTGATCCCTATTATCCCGAAGGAGATGCACTTGTCTACATCCTCGCAAGTGTCGTTGACTCGACGCGCCTTTCTCAAGACAAGCGGTGCTATTGCCGGGGCGACCGCCGCTGCGACCCTTCTCACAAGTTGTGAATCTACGCCGCAAGCATTGCAGACGATCGAACAAACTGTACAGCTTCAGACTCCTGTAACACTGGGCGTATTGCTCCCACACTTGAAGCTGAATCCGTTGGTTGGTCAGCAAGTGTTGGATGGGATGCGGCTCTATTCGAACACGTCTGCGCAGCGACAAATCAACCTTGTCGTGCACGAAGTTGGCGTAGGACAGTACGAAGCGCATCGTGCAGCACAGGAGCTACTGGATCAGGGTGGGATCGACATGTTAGTGGGAGTGGTGAATCCGATGCTGATCTCGCCGTTCCACGAACTGTTGCAGGAACGCCAGACGTTCTTGCTGATCGCTGATGTTGGTGCCGATGTTGTGCGCTCGCAGCACAAGAATCCGTATGTCGCCACCCATTCGTTGGGCTACTGGCAGGCCAACTACGCGATGGCTCATCAGCTGGTGCGGCGTTTTGGTCGCCGTGCCGTGCTGGTCACTTCGTTCTACGACAGCGGCTACGATAGCGTGTACGCCTTCCGTTACGGCTTCGAGGAGGCGGGCGGTCAAGTGCTTGAGACATTGGTGACTCATCGCCTGATCGATGATGCTGCTCATTTGGCTGATGTTATTGAGCAGATCAAGGCGTTGCGGCCCGATGTGGTGTATCTCGTTTCGAGTGGTCGCGATGCCGAGGAGTTCGCTCAAGCGTATGCTGCGGCTGGTGTGCAGATCCCTCTGGCTGGCGCAAGCTTTAGCGCCGATATTCACGCATCCCAAGTCCCCCCGATTTCAACAGTCATGCCCTGGGCGCGCGAGCTCGCCACCGACGAGAATCAGGCGTTCGTCTCCAACTTCGAGGCCGCAACTGGTCGCCCCGCCGATGCATTGGCGTTGCTGGGCTACGAGACAGCACTGCTGATCGATACTGCGCTCTCTGAGGCGGGCGGTGACCTGCGCGATGTTGCCGCTATGCAACAAGCGCTTGCGAATATGCGAGTAACCAGCCCACGTGGCCTGTTGACGCTCGATATCGATAATCAACACACCAATACGCCGCTTTATACGGGGATCGCTCGATACAACGGCGGTAAGGTGCAGTATGAATCCCTGGAGGAGCTTACGCTTCCCGCTGGGAGCGATATATTGAGCCAGCAGTTACGCACAAGCGTAAAAAGTGGTTGGTGTAACCCTTATTTATGTTTTTAAGCGTAAATAGGCTTGCTTAGTGAATGATACATTGTCGCATGCCTGGCAATAGCTATAACTATTGCGGATGTGTCGGTAATACTTTATATCATATATTTTGTGGAGGAATTTCTGTTAGAAAATACGTAATAACATACGTAATTCTCATGATGATCACTTGTGGTTATAATTGTATACTTCGGTATAACTATTGAATATGTGTGAATTTGTGATGGTTGGGCGTGGAAGCGCAGGTGGTACTTTCCAAAAGCGCACAATGATTGCTACATAGAAAGTATCGTGTCATCGCTTCTATACGAGGAGAATCCGTATGGCTGAGCCATTTCTGTCGGAAATTCGGATCATGAGTTTTGTCTTCGCCCCGAAGGGGTGGGCGTTGTGCAACGGCCAACTCTTGCCTATCAACCAGAATCAGGCGCTATTTTCGCTGCTTGGCACCACCTTTGGCGGTGATGGTCGGGTGAACTTTGCTCTTCCCGATCTGCGAGGGCGCACCCCCATTCATGTTGGTGAAGGACATACGCTCGGTGAACGCGGTGGCGAGCAGGCGCATACGTTGAGCATCGCCGAGCTGCCTGCTCATACCCATGTACTTCAAGCGAGTAGTGCTCTTGGCAATGCACCCGTACCAGAGGGGAACATGTTGGCAGCCGCTGATACGTATGCACCTCCATCCAATCTCGTTGCGCTTGCTTCGAGTTCAGTCTCACCGATCGGTGGCACGCAGGCACATTTGAATATGCAGCCATTCCTGACATTGTCGTTCTGTATCGCCTTGCAAGGTATTTTCCCGTCGCCGACTTAATGTGGAGGAACTCATATGGCACAACCATATGTTGGTGAAATTCGTATGTTCGCTGGGAATTTTTCGCCGGCTGGGTGGATGTTCTGTGAAGGGCAACTCTTGCCGATTTCAGAGAATGAAACGCTCTTCCAGTTAATTGGTACGACGTACGGTGGCGATGGCCAATCAACGTTTGCCTTGCCCGATCTGCGAGGACGCATCCCTATCCATCAGGGCAATTCGTTTATTCTGGCCGAGACAGGTGGTGTTGAGGAGGTCACACTGACTATCAACCAGATCCCTTCGCATACGCATGGATTGATCGGTTCAACGAGTAATGCTAACGGTGCCCCGACAGGCCAAGTTCTAGCGCAACCGACAACACTCGACCTGTATCTACCCGGTGACACATCTGTCAGCGGCAAGCTTAATTCAGCAAGCATTGCCTCGGCTGGAGGCAGTCAACCGCATACGAATTTCCAGCCGTATTTGTGCGTGAATTTTATCATTTCGTTGTTTGGTCTTTTTCCTTCGCCGACATAAGGAGGCTGTATGGCTGATCCATTTGTTGCTGAGATTCGTATATTTCCGTTCAATTTCGCTCCCAGAGGGTGGGCTTGGTGCGATGGGCAATTGTTGCCGCTTTCGCAAAATACTGCGCTCTTTTCACTCTTAGGTACGACATACGGCGGTAATGGGAAAAGTAATTTTGCGCTGCCCGATCTGCAAGGCCGCGTGCCAATGCACCCTGGCCAAGGGCCGGGCCTCTCGCTCCACGATTTGGGCGAAACAGGCGGTTCCGATACAGTGACATTGATTGAATCTGAGATACCCGCACATAGTCATGTCGTGAATGCTGCTATAACTCCTGCCTCACAGCGCAACCCTTCTGATGCTGTACTCGCTCGTTCACGCAACGCAACTGTGTATCAAAATACTGTTACACAGTTGACATCTATGGCTCCACAGGCAATAGCTCCTGCTGGAGGGGATCAACCGCATAACAATATGCAGCCGTACTTGACGTTCTATTTCTGTATTGCGTTGCAGGGTGTGTTTCCTCCACGTGGATGAGACACAACTGCTCGTAGCCGTCTAGGTATAGGTTCTGTGATGGCCGAAATACAAACAATGACCGAAGCCCTTGCGTCGCAGGATATCCGCTTGCGCCCTATCACACCAAGCGATTTACCGTTTCTGTGTCGTGTCTATATCAGCACGCGGATGGAGGAACTCTCTGTCACTGACTGGTCCACGGCCCAGAAAGAGGCGTTTCTCACTTCCCAGTTTGAGGCGCAACACGCTTATTATCAGCAACACTACACCAAAACGGCGTTTTGGGTGATTTTGCATCACGACCAGCCGATTGGGCGGTTGTATCTCGCGCATTGGGCCTCGGAACTACGGATTGTGGATGTGGCATTGCTCCCCGAATTCCGTAATCGCGGTATTGGAACATTCATTTTGGAGGCGATCCTTCAAGAGGGTGAGCGGCTCGGTTTGCCAGTGCGCATCCATATTGAGATGTTTAACCCTGCCTTGCGTTTGTACAAGCGCCTAGGGTTCCAGCAGATCGAGGATAAGGGCGTCTATTACTTTTTGGAGAAACAACCTTATGTTGGACATGCTGCGGAGCGATAACTTTTCTGCCCATATCAACGAGCCGTTTTTGCTCACACCAGTTGTTTGGGGGCAAAGTTATGATCCTGCACTCCATGGTCCGCTACGAACGTTGGTGTTGATTGAGGTTGAGGATCTCGCTCAAGTAGAGCCATCGGCGCCGAGAGCCGCACCGTTCTCCCTCATCTTTCGAGAGGCAAGCCGCACCGTGCTTCCACAACAGATTTATAGCCTGCACCATGAAACGATGGGTCAACTCGACCTTTTCCTTGTGCCAGTTGGCTATGATTCTGAGGGTGTGCTGTATCAGGCTATTTTTAATTAAGTGACGAGTAAAAGAGGTTCGCTACCTTTATTTTATAAACGACAAGGGCTGTTCCGCCTTCATTGAACTTTTGCCATATTAAGGAGCGCTCGCCATGCTATCTCCGCACCCATCTTCAATGTTGCATTGGCAGCATCGGCTCGTACGATGCCTTCTTCTCGTGATACTCGTTTGGGTGCAGGCTGTTCCTTCTGTGCCACCTGCTACTGCTTGGAGTGAGCCAACCATAAACCTTGATGTTCCTGCGACAGATCCCTCACCAGCGGCTGCAGAGATAGCAGCAACAAAAACAGATCAGTTATTGGTTGATAAGGATGGCGATGGTCGCGCGGACCCCGGCGATACAATCCGTTACACGGTGATTACTACCAATACCGGCACGACCGATGCTAGCAACTTGCTGATCAGCGATACGCTTGATGTGAATACGCACCTGGTAACAGGCTCCGCACGGATAAGCCCAATCGCCTTACCCGATTTCTATGTAACACTGACAAATTCACCCTTGGTGATTGCTGCCCCTGGCCTGCTGGTCAACGATACAGGCACACCTTCTCCCACTGTGACTCCGTTCTCGGGGGCGACGAGCGCTGGTGGCACCGTAACGGTGAACGCCAATGGCGGTTTCTCCTACACGCCGCCGAGCAACTACAGCGGCAGCGATAGCTTCACCTATAGCGCCACCAACAGCGTTGCCAGCGATAGCGCCACCGTCACGATTGTGGTGGAGAGCGCGCCAACCGTGGCGAGCACAACTCCCACCAATAACGCCACCCTGGTGCCCGCAAACTCCACGATCACCATCACGTTCAGCGAGCCTGTGGTGGTGACGGCGAGCGCGTTCACGATCGAGTGCCCCAGCGGTACGCCGATCAGCTTCACCAATACCACGGGTAATGGCCCTGCCACCACCTTCACCCTCACGCCCGATAGCAACTTGCCGGAGACGACGGTCTGTACTGTTGTTGTGAAGGCCGATCAGGTTACGGATGCGGATACGAACGACCCGCCCGATACGATGACCGCCGATTACAGCTTCAGCTTTACGACCACCGACGCTGCGCCTAAGGTAATGAGCACTGTGCCCGTGAGCGGCACCAACCCCGTCGCAGCCTCCAGCACCATCGAGGTGACGTTCAACGAGAGTGTGCATGCGACGACCGACTCGTTCGTGCTGGAGTGTCCGGTTGGCACAGAGTTGCCCTTTGCGCTCAGTGCTGGCCCGGCGACAAGCTATACGCTCACGCCGAACGCCCCGCTGCCCGAAGGTGCGCTCTGTCGCGTGACGGTGGTCGCCGCCGAGATCAGCGATGTCGATACCGTCGATCCGCCCGATCAGCCAATGGCCGACGAGTTCTTCTTCTTTACGGTCGAGGCGCCGCCCAGAGTGGTGAGTACAAGCCCTGCGGATGCTGCAACTGGCGTGGCCACAGATGCAAAGGTGACGATTAACTTTAGCGAGCCAGTAGAAATCCCCTCGGCGGCGTCGTTTGACTTTGTGTGCGCGAGTGCGCCCCAAGGCTACACGGTCTTAAACATTGGGGTAGCGACTGCGTTTGAGCTCGATCCTGCAGGTCTTCCGCCTGGCGCGACCTGTACGGTGACGGTGTTTGCGAATGGCGTAACCGATGACGACAGCATCGACCCGCCCGACACAATGGTGGCCGATTACTCCTTCAGCTTTAGCACTGATGCTGCGCCGGAGGTGACCACCACGACACCGAGCGATGGTGCAACAGAGGTGACGACCACACCATCGATCTCTGTCACGTTTAGTGAAGCCGTGAACGTGACCACCGACGCTTTCGTGCTCGCATGCCCGGCAGGCACGGCGGTTGCACTGACCAATACCACGGGCACGGGTCCGGCAACAGCGTTTACGTTGGAGCCGAATGCTGCCTTGCCACCGAATACCACTTGTGAGATGACGGTGGTGGCGGGTGAGGTGACGGACGCCGATAGCGTCGACCCGCCCGACACAATGGCGAGCGATTTCACGTTTAGCTTCACGACCGATGCCGCGCCTACCGTGACTGCTACAACCCCTGTCGATGGTGCGAGTGATCTGCCTACCGATACAGCTGATATCAGCGTGGTGTTCAGCGAGCCGGTGAATGTGACCGCCAACACCTTCACCATTGTGTGTTCGACGGGTGCCCCGATCACGCTCTCCAATACCACTGGCACAGGTCCGGCCACAACGTTCGCGCTTCAGGCCAGTGCCGCGCTGCCGCAGGGCACCACCTGTACCGTGACGGTGGTGGCGTCAGAGGTGACAGACGACGATGCTGGCGATCCGCCCGACACAATGGCGAGCGATTTCACGTTCAGCTTCACGACCGACGCCGCGCCCAAGGTTGCTTCGACTGTGCCGGCCAACAACACGATCGATGTGGCGCTCAACAGCAATATCACGATCACGTTTAGCGAGGCCGTGATTCTCGGTGCCGCTCCTGTGACATTGAATTGTGGCAGCAGTATCTCATTGACGAACCTGACGGGCAATGGCCCAGCGACGAGCTTTGAGTTTGATCCTGTGGGCAACTTGCCGGTCGGCACGCAGTGTACGGTGACGGTCTTAGCGGCTCAAGTGACCGACAATGACAGCGCCGATCCGCCCGACGCGATGGAGGCCGATTACACCTTCAGCTTCACCACGCTGGATACCGCGCCAACTGTGCAGAGCCACACCCCTACGAATAATGCGACAGAACAAGCCATCGATACTGCGATTACGGTGGTGTTCAGCGAGCAGGTGAATGTGACGGCGAACGCCTTCACGCTCGAATGCCCGGTTGGCACTCCGATCGCATTGACCAATACGACAGGCAATGGCCCCGCAAGTTCGTTTACCTTGCAGCCAGACTCCGTTCTTCCATTGGCTACTACCTGTAGCGTGACGGTGGCCGCAGATCAGGTGACGGATGTCGATACTATCGACCCGCCCGATGAGATGGCGAGCGATTACACGTTCACATTCACGACCGACGCCGCACCCGAAGTGGTGAGCACCACTCCTGATACGGACGAGATCGATGTGATGATCAACTCGCCCATCCAGGTCACCTTCAGTGAGAGTGTGCAGGCGACCAGCGATTCGTTTGAGTTGGTCTGTGCGGGCACGCCCGTGGACTTCAGTTTGTCGACCTCGCCTGCGACGGTGTTTACTCTGACGCCCAACGTTAATCTGCCAATCAATACGCTCTGTACGGTGACGGTAGTGGCCGATGAGATCCACGATGTCGACGCTGGCGATCCGCCCGATGTGATGGCGAGCGATTACACGTTCAGCTTCACCACGGTGAACGATGATCCGCCGACGGTAACAAGCACCACGCCCTCGGATGGCGCAACGAATTTGGCGACTAATACCAACATCGTGATCAACTTTAGCGAGAGCGTGAATTTTAACGCAAGCTCATTTGCGATCGCCTGTTCGAGCGTGGTGACCTTTAGCATAGTGGAGGCATCGCCCGCCAGCAGTGTCACGCTTGATCCGACCAGCAATCTGCCAACGGGTGAGACCTGTACGGTTACGGTTTTGGCGGCAGGCATTACCGACGCAGATAGCATTGATCCGCCCGATGCTTTGGAAGCCGATTTTGTCTTTAGCTTTACGACCGATGCGCCGCCGACCGTGACGAGCACGAGCCCAGCCAACGGCGCGACCAACGTGGCGACCAATAGCAATATCGTCATCAATTTCAGCGAGAATGTAAACTTTAGCACATCATCGTTTGTACTTGAATGCCCTACTGGTAGCGCTAGAGCTTTTACACTCAGTAGCTCTGGAGCCACGAGTGCACTGATCAATCCAATCAGTGATCTGCCAGTCGGAGAGACCTGTAGGGTGACGGTTGTGGCGGCTAATATCAGCGACGTCGATAGTGCCGACCCGCCCGATACCATGGAGGCCAACGAAGTCTTCAGCTTCACCACTGATGCGCCGCCGACCGTGACTAGCACCTCGCCTACGAATGGTGCCTCGAACTTAGCGACCGATGGCAACATCGTGATCAATTTCAGCGAGAGCGTGAACTTTAGCGTAAGCTCGTTCTCGATCGCTTGTCCGGACGCTGTGCCATTTAGCCTGGTGAGCACATCGCCGGCCTCCAGCGTCACGCTTGATCCGAATGCTAATCTGCCAGCAGGCTCGACCTGTACGGTGACGGTGTGGGCAGATCGGATCACCGATGCGGATACTGCCGACCCGCCCGACACGATGGTATCCAATAAGATCTTTACCTTCACGACCGATGCGCCACCGACCGTGACAAGCACTTCGCCTGCCAACGATGCGACCGGCGTTGCGCGCAGTGCTAACATCGTGATCAACTTCAGCGAGAGTGTGAACTTCACCACCGCCTCGTTTACGCTTGCTTGTCCGACTGGCACGCCCGTGATCTTTACGGTGAGCGCTTCGCCAGGCTCCAGTGCCACGCTCGATCCCACTGGCGATCTGCCTGCTGGTGTTGTGTGTACGGTGACGGTGCGGGCAGATCAAATCACTGATGCAGATACTGCCGACCCGCCCGATACGATGGTGGCCAATTATGTCTTTACCTTTAGTGTGCCGCCCGATGCCAAGGATGATACCTACGCGCCGTCGGTGATCGGCAATGTGGGGGTCGATACCGCGATAAGCACGCAATTTAGTGTGCTCACCAACGACGAAGGCCCATCGCTGACGATCACCGCTTATGACACTACTAGCGCACAGGGTGGCTCGGTCGTCCTCAACACAACCACCGGTAAGTTCTCCTACACGCCGCCGCGTGGCTACCAGGGCAGCGATAGCTTCACCTATACGATCAGCAATCCGACTGGCAGCGATACCGGCACTGTGCATCTGACCGTCAGCGGCATGATTTGGTTTGTGAATGGGAATGCTGCTACAAATGGTGATGGACGCCTGAATTCGCCCTACAACTCGCTCGCAAGTTTGCAGGCGGTGAATAATGGCACTGGTAGCAATCCAAAGGCTGGCGACACGATCTTCCTGTACGGGAGCGCTACGTCCTATGTAGGCCCGATCACCTTGCTGAATAATCAGAAGTTGATAGGACAGACGGCAGGCGTGAGTTTGGCTTCGGCGGCTGGTGTGACCACGCCCGCCGACTCGTTCCCGCTGCCAGCGATGGGTAGTAGCCCAAGCTCAACCATAACAAGTGCAGGCGTAGGGATTACCTTAGGCACGAATAATACGCTCCGAGGCTTACAGATCGGTAATACCACAGGTGCTAGTATTGCAGGAGCGAGTTTCCTGAACTTGTTTGTGCGCGAGGTAAATATCACTGGCCAAGGCCAAGCGCTCGATCTTTCTAATGGTACGCTCGATGCTCAATTTGGTACGCTTAGTTCCACAAGTGGTACGAATAATATCTCGCTACAGAACATCACAGGTTCCTTCACGGCGACAAGTGGTGCGCTCAGTGGGGCCACAGGCACAGCCTTTGTGAACAGTGGAAGCTCAGTCGCAATCACCTATCCTGGCTCGATCTCCAAAACCTCGGCTGGTTTGCTGATGCAGATCAGCAATCGTACAGCGGGTGCTGTAACGTTAGGCGGCGATTTGACCTGTAACTCGGGCTGTAGCGGTGTGAGAATCGAGAACAACAACGGTGGTACTATCACCTTGAGTGGAGCAGTAGTGCTGTACACTGGTACAAACACAGCGCTCAGCATGACTACGAACTCAAACACAACAATCATGTTCTCTGGTCCTCTTACGATATCAACCACCTCTGGTAATGGCATTGTGTTCACCAATGGCGGCACACTCACCATTATCAACGCTGGCAACACCGTTACAACCACCACCGGTACAGCAGTGAATTTCAGTAATGTCACCATTGGTGCTGCGGGTGTGACTTTCCGCTCGGTGTCAGTCAATGGAGCGTTTAATGGCATTGTACTGAACAATACAGGTAATGGGCCTTTCACCATTAGCGGGAGTGGTACGGCTAGCTCTGGCGGTGTTATTCAAAATACGAGCGGCCCAGGCATATTGTTAACCAACACTGGTTCAGTCTCGCTGAATTGGATGCAAGTCCTCAATGGTCGAGATGATGGTATCCGTGGTTCTACCGTGAGAGGCTTCACTCTAAACAACAGCACCATCAACAATAATGGTGATTTCGCAGACGAAAGTGGTATCGAACTGACCAATACGACTGGTACGCTCTCGATCTCTAATAGTACGGTGACCCAATCGTACAGTCATAATGTGCTGATCACGAATACCAGTGGGGTGCTCGATAACTTAACGGTCACCAATAGTACCTTCAGTTCACCAAAATCTTCACCGGTCGATGGTCTCTCGATCACACTGCCATCGGGTAGCCCGACGATCACAGCGATTACGGTGACGAATAACACCTTCACCAACAATACGGGCGATGCGATTGGGGTGAATGCGGAAGACTCCAGTACCATTGGCATGTTCACCTTCAGTGGCAATACGCTGACTGGCAACGATATCGGTGTGAACGTTTCGAGCAACGGCACTGCCAGCGTCAAGTTCGACATCAAGAATAACCCGATCATGCACGGCACCCGTACTCAGGTGAATATCGCCGCCAACGATGTAACGCCTCGTGATGGAGTCGGCCCCACGATGGAAGGCTATATTCGCGATAACCCATCTATCTTGGTCACTCCCTCTTTCTATATTGGCATGTGGATCGTTGCTGATGGCGATGGCCGCATTACGGTCGATGTTTCAAGGAATCATCTGCTCAATTTCGGCGAATCGGGCTTCTCAATCGAGTCACGCAATGGGCAAGGTAGAATCGACGCACAAATCAAGGACAATGTAATTGATCCATCGACTAGTATTCTCTCCTTTGCTGGTCTTTACTTGCGAAGTGTCCATAGCATACCAACTGACACCAGTTACCTATGCGTTAATTTGGATCGCAATAACGTTAGCGGTGGTGCGGCTGCATCCGCTGATTATGTACTAGAGCGTTCGTCAGGGAATGTAACCTTCGCGCTCCAAGGGCTGACATCGAATCCATCTAATGGCACACAAGTCGCTTCATATGTCCAGGGAACCGATAGCGCACCTCCAGCATCAGTGTATGTGATGGGTTCAACCTTTATTCCGGCCACATGTCAAACACCATCGTTCGCGCTGCAAGCCGCCGATGGCGAAGGCCCGGGCGCAGCCAACGCGCAGTTGAGCCAAGCTCAACTCGATGCCGCCGTCGCTACGGCCATCGAGCACTGGGAGGCCGCTGGTCTGTCGGCGAAGCAGCGTGAGCAACTGCGCAGCGCCAGCGTGCAGCTCGCCGATCTCGATGCTGGCTTGCTGGGCAGCACCTTCGGCTCAAGCGTTGAGATCGACCGCGATGCCGTCGGATGGGGCTGGAATATCGATGGCTCACAATCCAGCGAGCGCTACGATCTGCTCACGGTGGTGCAACACGAACTCGGCCACGTGCTCGGCATGCCTCATGACGATGATGACTCTCAGTCGTTGATGGCGAGCACGCTTACACGCGGTATGCGCCACAGCCTGCAGCCCGCAGCGCAACCCGCGCAGATCGCGCCAGCCACGATTACCACCACACCAACCAGTGTGCAAGCGACGGTCGATACTCTGCCAGCAGGCAAGCGCGTCATTCTGGTGTTCGACGTGACGATCAACGACCCGTTTCCGACCAGCGTCACGCAGATCTCCAACCAAGCTCGCGTATCGGCCACAGGCGTCAGCACCGTGCTGAGCGACGATCCCGACGTGGCGGGAACGGCGAACCCGACGGTCACCCTGATCGACAACATAAAGAAGATCTTGCTGCCGATGGTGATGAACAGCCTGGCTCCCGCCGACTTGACAATCACCAGCATCACGCTCTCGCCGAACAAGACACAGTTCCGGGCTGGCGAGCCTGTCGTGGTCACGGTGGTCGTCAAGAACGAGGGGCAGGTCGCCGCAGCGCCGTTCTGGGTCGATCTCTACATCAACCCGAGCCGCACGCCGACCTTCAACACACCGTGGCAGCAAACCTGCCAACTCAACCCATGTTTCGGCATGGCTTGGCCGGTCATAGGTGGGTTGGCACCGGGCGCAAGCGTGACCCTCAGTTCAACCGTGCTGACACCTGGCTACTCGTCGTGGCCCGGCTACTTCGCGGCTGGCACCACCACCCTGTACGCCCAAGCCGATAGCTGGAACCCCAGCGGCACAATGGCCGATACCAACCGCGCCAACAACATACGTCAACTCGGCGGCCTACAAGTCTCCGGCACGCTCCCGCGCATCAGCGAGCAAAACGCCCTGCGCGAACGCCCAGCCGCCAACGACCTCGCAAAACCCTAACGCCAACCATACAACGAGGCGCTTCATCCCAGCGATGAAGCGCCTCGTCGTTCTGTATCTCGCTATTTGTTTGAGAGAAGGGCAACCGCCGCGTGAGCGCCCGTCGCTGCGGGCAAACAACGTCGTGTACAACGTGTGCGCGCTCGGACAGCTATGGCGCTGCGCGCCACAACGCGCGCCGCTTCTGGCGCGGAAGTTCATTGCGGCGCGTAGTGTCCGCCTAGCCCGCCTAGCCGATCCACGCCGCCAATGCCTCGCTGCTCGCGGGCCACGTTTGCAAAAAGCTCCGCACCGCCACATCCTCGGCGCTGGTCTCCTCGGAGACCGCGACCGCCGCCTCGGGCGTGCTCCAAGCGGGCTGCCAATCGCCAAGCTCCGTCAACCTGTTCGGGAACAGCGCCGACGCCTCCTTCACCAACAACTGCACCGTCTCGCGCTGATTGCTCAACTGCATAATCAGCATCGGCAATAGCGGCAGCAACGCCGTATCGCTCACCTGCCCAAACACCGTACTGAGCAACTCCACCACCAGCCGCGCGATCCCAGGCGCAAACGTCAGCGCCAGGATCAAACCGCTCATATGCGCGGGCAGCGTCGGCAAGCGCAGCGCATCATCGAGCACCGCCTGGAACAACTCGCGGATACTCGCCGCATCGCGCTGTTGCAGCAACCACTCCGTCGCCCACAACAAGCCGCGCTTATTGGGTGTCGGCTCGGACTGGCTGGCCTGCTGCACGCTCACCAGCAACTGCTGGCGTTGGCAGCCCATCGCGAGCGCCAAGCTCTCCAGCGTGAAGATGAAGCCCAACATACTCGCGATCTGCTGGGGCGTCGTATTGCTATCGCCGAACGCCGTGGGCAACAGCGCCGTGTAATGCGTGTAACCAGTCGCCACAAACTCCTGCAACCACTCCGGCAAGCCATCGGGGGTGCCACGGTAGTACTGCACCAAACGCCGAGCGCGCGTGAAGATCGCAGTCGCCTGAGCGGCGCTATTCTCCTGCTCCAACAAACGGCGGGCTTGGCCGCCAAGTTCGCGCACCAAACGTGGGCTGTTGGTGTACAGCAACGCATCCTCAGCCGCCGTCAGCGCTTGGTCGGCGGTGGCATCCTCGGCGAAGGCCACCCGCATCAAGCGCTGCTCCAGCACCTGCTCCAGCGTCACGCCCTCGTAGCCCAGCGTGATCAGCAAGCGCTGATACTTGCCGATCCGAATATCCCATGACTCCTGAATGCTTGTGCCGCCCAAGCGCCGCTCGCCCACGATCGGCTTCACCACCTGATCGCCGAGCAAATAGCGCAACTTCCACAGCAGATCCGAGCAGGGCCGCAGATCGGGACGGCTGCGCAGATCCAACAGCGCCCGCTGATTCGTCTGCGAGAACAGATCGACCTCCAGCGCCGCCAGCCGATCGTAGACATTCTGCGCCAGCGGCGGCAGCGAACTGTAGCCGACCTTGCCGATGCGGTCGCCGCCCAGCAGAATCTGACAGAGTTGCGCGATCGTGCGCTTCTTCGGCGTGCGATCCTTCTCCAGACACGTGATCGCGGCATCCTGGAAATCGTAGGCCGACGGCTGCTGATGATTACGCATATTCGCCAGCAACAGCGCCGTCTGATAGATCGCGATCGAATCCGCCGTGCTCGCCAAATAGCCGTTGCGGCGGGCCAGCGCCACGATCTGCGCGCTCCAATTCAGCAACTGCTCGTGATCCGCCACCACATGCGGCGGCTGGCTCAGCACCTCGGCCAAGCTCTGCGCGATGCCCTGATTGGCCGCGCTGGGCTTGTTGGCGCGCTTCGTATTCTGCTCGAAGCCGAACGCCCGCAGATTGTGCGCCCGCAGCGCCTTCTGCCAGGAGCTGTTAGCCAGCGACACGGTGCCCGCAGGCTGCCCGAACTGATACTCGATCGCCACGTAGCTCGACGGCAGAATGCCGTAGTGCCAGTATGTCGCACTGCGCTCCGGGATCTCCCACTCCTCCGCGCTCGCCATGCCGAACTCGGGCACCTCGCTCGCCGCGTGCGATGCACCGCAGATGTAGATCGCGTCGCTGGCGGCGATGCCGCTCTCACGCAAAAACTGCTTCATGCGCGTCCACATGTAGCGCTCGCGCAAGCGGTCGTTCGCCACGTCCTCCTTGCGCCGCCCCAAGTGCCGCAGCAGGCTGCCCACCAAAAACAGCACCTGCCGATACGTCGCGTAATCGCTGTTGATCACCGCCCGCTCGACGTACTGATCCCACCATTCGGTGAAGTGGCGCGTATTGGAGTTGCGCAGCAGGAACTCCATAAACACATCGAAGGTCGGCTCCAGCGCGCCAACGCTCACGCCGATCGCCTCGCCGTGCAGCGCCGCGTCCTCGGTGGGTGGCTCGGCATCGGCGGCGGTGGCGGCGGGCCGCTCGCGCAGCTGAGGGTCCCACTGGAACACGAAATCGCTGGCGTAATCCACGAAGCGCAACTGCGTCTCGGGGTGCGTGAGCGCGTAGACAATCGCCTGGTACTCCGCCGACGCCTCGGTGAGCGGCGCCACTAGCGAAGCGGGCAGGTGCTCGGGCGAAATAATCTCGCTCTCGGCGGTGAAGGCTTGCAGCGCCACCGGCAACTCGCAATCGGCCAGATGCTCGACTAGCGGCTGCAAATCCTCGCACAACTCGATGAAGATCACCTTGGGCGGGCGCTCCTGCAACCGACGCACCATATGCACCGCTGAAGCCGCCGAATGGTGGCAGACCGGGAAGATCTCCAGCGGTTCGCGCATCGCCCGCTCGACATCGTGGGCGAAACGCTTCAGTAGCTGGGCGAAGGTCGCATCGTCGCCGCCGAACGCGGCAGCCGCCTCGATCAGTTGCTGTTCAAGCGCGGCGTTGGGGCTAACAGTCATGCTACATCCCTCGCACTATTTTTGCAGCGTCTGCAACGCTTCTTGCCCGCCCGCCAAAAACGCCTTCCACTCGCCGCCATGCTTCTCGCTGTGCTTCGCCACCACGCTGTTCCAGAACTTGTTGATCACCGACACATCCTCGGGCATGCGCCGCACCAGCGTGCCCACCAGCGAGCGCGCCAGCAACTCCGAGCTCAGGCTCGTGCCGAAGTAGTTCGCGTGCAGAATGGCGTCCTCCAACACGCCGATCTGCTCGGCGGTCGAAAGCGCCGATTCGAGGCGCGCATCATCGGAATTGGCGGCGGCGCTGCTCTCGCGCAGGTCGGCGAAGGTCTGGATCAGCACATCGAGCATCGAGGGCGCCACATCCACCTCCAACTGCTGGCGTCGCAGCAACTCGGCGGTGCGGAACAGGATAATCTCGCGCTCCTGCTTCTTATTCGTCACCACCGGGATATGCACAAAGTTGAAGCGCCGCTTGAGCGCCGACGAAAGGTCGTTCACGCCACGGTCGCGGCTGTTGGCGGTCGCGATGATGTTGAAGCCCGATGTGGCGAACACGATGTTATCGTGCTTCAATTCTGGGATCGCCACGTACTTCTCGCTCATGATCGAGATCAGCGCATCCTGCACATCGCTGGTGCAGCGCGTCAATTCCTCGAACCGCCCGATCGCGCCAAGCTGCATACTTGTCATAATCGGCGAAGGGATCAGCGAATCGCGCGATTGCCCGTTGGCGATCACCTGCGCCACGTTCCACGAGTACTTGATCTGATCCTCCGTGGTGCCCGCCGTGCCCTGCACCACCAAGGTCGAATTGCCACAGATCGCGGCGGCCAACAGCTCGGCGAGCCAGCTCTTGCCCGTGCCTGGGTCGCCGATCAGCAACAGCCCGCGGTCCGAGACGAGCGTGACGATGGCCCGCTCTACAATCGAAGGATCGCCGTACCACTTCTGGTCGATCTGGCGGTCGAGCTGATCCGCCGGGCGGCTGCCTAGTACGAAGGTGCGCACCATGCGAGGCGATAGGCGCCAGTTGCTGGGGCGTGCGCCCGTATCGATTGAGCTGAGGTAGGCGAGTTCGTCGGCATATTTGAGTTCGGCTGGCTGGCGCAGAATCGTGTCGCTCATCGATCTCCTCTTTCTATGCGTGTAGAGCGTAGGGTGCTACAGGACAATCAGTTTTTTCAATTCGAAAATGAGCTTGGATGGGCTGCCCGTCAGGATCGGCGTGCCCATGTCCTTCAGGCGGGTGCGGAACCAATCGTTGATGCTCACGTAGCCCGAGCTTGTCACCGAGCCGACCGGGATGAAATGCACGCCGGTCTCGCGCAGCGCTTTGATCGAGTCGAGCAGCACTTGGTTGCTGCCGCCCTCGTAGAAGTCCGAGATCAGCACGATCGCGGTGCGGCGGGGATCTTCCACTTTTTGGGCGGCCTGTTGGAGGGCGAAATTGATGTGGGTGCCGCCACCCAACTGCGTGCGCATCAGCACCTCAAACGGGTCGGAGACCCAATCGGTCAGGTCAAGCACGCGCGTATCGAAGGCCAACAGATGCACATCGACGTGCGGCAGCCCCGCGAAGATCGAAGCGAGGATCGTGCATTGCACCATCGCATCAACCATCGAGCCGGATTGGTCCACCAACACGATCAGGCGCGTGGGCAGCTTCTTGCGGGCGGTCTGCTTGAAGTAGAGCCGATCGACGTACAGCCGTTGCTCATCGGGATTCCAGTTGGTCAAATTCTTCCAGATCGTGCGGTCGAGGTCTAAGTTGCGGAAGACGCGCTTGGGCGGCACCGAGCGGTCGATCTTGCCCGAGGCAACCTGGGCTACTTGGAGGCGCAGCACTTCGGCCATTTCATCGACATACTCGCGGATCAGGCGCTTGGCGTGTTCGAGCGCCTTGCCGGAGAGGTTGGCTTTGTCGTGCAGCAACTGCTCCACAATCCCGATCGAGGGCGTGAGTTGGCGGGCCAGATTATCGTCTTGCAGCACCTCGCGCAGCGCCATCCGCTTGATCAGGCCTTGATCGAGCGCGGCGAGCGCCTGCTGCAACTCGGCGGAACCGATCTCGAAGCCGCTCCCCGGCTGATCGCCGCCCTGCTTGCCCGTGCCCGTCTGCGAGCTGCCCTTGCCTCGCAACTCGCCCGGCCCATAGCCGAATGCCCGCTCGAAGTGCTCCACATCCTTGAGCCATTGCGCGTACTGTGTGGCGCTCACCGACGCCGATTGCGTGTTCGGACCGAAGGTGTTCAGCAATAGCTTCGAGACGACCAACGCGCGTTGGATGGTGGCGTGCTCCGGCTCGTCGGGCTGCATATCGAGCACAAAGGCGCTTGCTAGCTCGGGGTAGCGTTGCAGCAGCATATCGATCGACATGTGCGGGTCGAGGATGGCCTGCGGCAACGCGAGCGAATCGACGATCTCGCTGCTGACCTGCTCGAAGTTTGGGGTCTGCTCGCTCAAGCCGAACATCGCCGAGAGCATGCGCCAATAGACGATCTGTCGTTGTGCGGAAATATCGTTCACACGCGCTCCCTTGGTCACTTGCGCAACAATCGGCTGGCGCGCTCTTCGAGCACCACGATGCTGCTATTCTTTGGCGGTTTCTGGATGAGCTTGGCGATCGGCGCCACCGGGAAGTTCGGCTTGCCCTTCGGCTTGGCGGCGACGAGTGGGTGGATGCACCACGCGCCTGCATCGAACGATAGCAGGCCAAACAGCCAATCGCAGGCGAGTGGCAAATCGCCGAAGTTGCTGGCGCTGTTCGGAATGCGCAATGCCAGCGTCTCGCCCTCCGCAGTGCTCACGTGCGTCTCGGTCAGGGTGCATCCCCTCAACACCAACGGTTCGGCCAACTGAATAGGGTGGCGTGCCAATGGCGGCACGGCGGGGGCGCTCAGCGGCTCGGCGGCGTTCGGCACGAAATGGCGTATGACCAGTTCGGCCAGCTTGTAGCTTGGGCCAGGGCTAATTGTGTCGGTGTCCCACAGCAGATCGCCGCTCGGCAACAGCTTCGCCTGCTTCACCATAAACGCGTTGCCTTGGGTGAGCGCGCTGATCCACGGGGCGGCGTCGCGCTCCAGTAGCCACGCCTCGCTGCCGAGGATGCTGCTGCTCTTGTAGCGCGACCAGGTGAGGCGCACCACATCGCGTCGGCCCGCCTGCTCCAGCAACCCGAAGCCCAGCAAACTCACCATGGTGGCGTGCTCGCGGATCTCGATCGCTAAGGGGAACAGCGTGCCATCGACCAAGCTTGTCTCGGTGGAATCGGCCCAGCCGACGCAGTGCAGCATCGCCGTGGCCCACAGGTCGCACCAGCGCTGCAACGGTATGGGCGAGGTGTTCAGTTGCGGCAGGGCCAACTTCAACTCGTTGACGAAGCCGCTGAGCAGCGTCGCCGCGCTGATCTGCTGCGGTTGAGCGCGCAGTTCGGCCAAGGTCGGCTGGATGGCCAGCAGCGATTCGGCGCTGAGGCGCGAGAATCCGCTGATCGCCAACTCCATCAGCCAGTGTTGGGCGCTTTCGAGCAGTGGCGTGGTGGTGGGCGACATCAATGTGGTGGGTGCGGCGGTGGTGTCGGTTCGCCCGAGGGTGCCCAATGCGTGGGCGCGAAGTGCATCGTACACTGCGCCCGCTAATGCGCTGCGTGCTGCGGCCAACGCTACGAAGTGTTCGGGCTGGAAGATGCTCTGTCCTAATGCTTCGGCGCTGCGCTTCACGCGTTCGGCGAGAGGGGTGCCCTGAAAGCTTCGCTGGAGCGCACCGAGCATACTGTATGGGGGTGCGCTACTGAATCCCGTGAGGAGACACGCGTCGATGGTTGCAAGGAGGTCGGCTGTTTCGGCACTGCCGGGCGGCAATTGTGCCAGCGCATCGATCAACATGCAAAATCCTTGTTGCTATTGGTTAGAACTCAAACTCGCTAACCCGCCTGGATGAACCAGGCCATACTGTGCAGAGGCCGCCGATCCACTTCCAGCATCAGGTGATGCAGATCTTCGAGAAAACGGCTGAAAATATCGCTGGCCATGCTGGGAATCGGCTGGCCGCTCTGCCGCAAAATGGCGTGGGCTGACTGCCACTGGTTCGGATCGCCCGGCAACCGCAGGAACGCGGCAACCTGCTGTGCACCGTACTGCTGCAGGGCCGCATCGACCAGCATGTGGATGTGGTTGCACGGGCTGCCGCGCAAGCCGCCGCAGGGACGGTTGTTGTTGGTCATACAGCTGTAGTCGAGCGACCCGGCCTGCACAAACGAGACGTACACCCGCTCGATATCGGAGCCGCTGGACACGACGCCCTGCAAGCGCTGATTGTGCAGTTCAACGAACGGCACCTTCTTGATGTCGCGGTTGTGGGCGGTATGCAATGCATACGCTGGCGGAAGTGATGAACCCTTCATCTTGATCCTCTCTGGCCGTAATGCCGCATACGGAAGCGGTATGGGGGCATTCCTTGGCCATTGGAAAGGTCTGCGTTTTGATAGTTTGAGTGTAGCACGAATGTGTGACAAGGAATGTCACAACTGGTGTAGCACAGGGTATGCCAGGGCATTACGATGCGATCAGCGCTCTGCGTAGGCCGCTGGAGTGTCGCCGATTGCGGCGCGGAAGTCGTTGATGAAGTGGGCTTGGTCGAAGTAACCGAGGGTGTGGGCCAGGTTCGCTAGGTCGAGCGACGCGCCCTGTGCCAGCAGTTCCGCCGCTTCGATCAGTCGATAGCGTCGGATGATCCACTTGGGGCCGATGCCGACGTACAGGTTGAACAAGCGCTGCAAGGTGCGTTGGCTCACGCCGAACTGCGTGGCGAGCATCGCCACCCGTGTGATGCTGCGGTCGTCGGCGATCCGATCGACGATCGCGTTGATCAATTCCACTTGCGGGTCGGGTGCGGGCATTTGGGCGCGCAGAAACGCCTCGGCGCAGCCGATCATCTCGTCGATGCTGGAGCACTCCATCAACCGCTGTTCGTAGGCCACACCCGCCGCGCCGAACACGTGCTCCAGGCTCATCACGCGATCCGTCAATTCGCTGATTGGGGTGCGGTAGAAGGGGTAGAATGCGCCGGGCCGGAACTTGATGCCGAAGACCCAACCCTGCCCGGATAGTTCGGCCTGGAAGCGCTGCGTGCTCACGCCGAACACCCCCGAGCGCCCCGGCTGCACCGTCACGTTGACGCATGGGTAGGGCAGCGTCTCCTGCTGGTGGCGCTGCGGCTCGGGCAGGTCCCACACGATGCTCCAGTAGCGCAGAATGAGCGGGGCGAGATCGGGGGAGGGCGTGTGGCGCTGCAACTGAAAGGCGTTGCCGAGGCCGTTCGGCTTGAGGATGCCAGTGAGCGTTGGTGGTGAATCTTGCATATTCCCTCACACAACCGCAAAAAGCTAACAACACTATAGCAGTTTTTGTCGCGTTTTTCCAATACAAATCAAAACGTATGTGCGACAATACAACTGTCATTTTACGGCATCATACTGCTGAATAGAGGTGAATATGGAAACGACTGGCACCTACCACGTTACTAGTTGGAACGAGAAAACCTGGGATGGGCAACTGTGGGATCAAGTGGCGGGCGCGAAGCAGACCCACTCGATCGTCGAGCAGGAGTTCAGCGGCGTGATCGAAGGCCAGGCGCTCTGCCATCAACTTATAGCTTACACTAGCGATACATGCGCCTATTTCGTTGGCTATCACCACGTCACAGGGCGGGTCGCCGGGCGCAGCGGCAGTTTTGTGCTGCAATCGAGCGGCACCTATAAGGATGGGTTTGTCGATGTGCAGTGGTCAGTCGTGCCCGATTCCGGCACCGATGAGCTGACGGGCTTGCAGGGTCACGGCGGCTACCGCGCCGGGCACGACGATTATCCGAATGTGCCCTACACCTTCGAGTACAGCTTTGCGAAGCAGGCTAATCAGTCCTAAACGCATCCTTGTGCCGCAAGCGCCGCACTCCTACAGCGCGGCGCTTGCGGCGTGCGCTAGAGTCGATCCAAACGGATCACAGGGATGGTGCGCTGCAGCCGCGATTGATATTCGGCGAAGATCGGGAAGCGCGCCGCCTGGATCGCAAAGATCCGCTCGCGCTCCTCACCTGTCACCTCGCTGGCCCGCACCAAGAACTGCTCCGTTCCTTTCTCGACCATAATCTCGGGATGCGCGAGCAGATTGTAATACCAATCGGGGTTGCGCTCTTGGCCGTGCGCCGAAGCAAACACATACATCGCATCGCCCTCGATCAAGGTGCGCATCGGCACGATGTGCGTCTTGCCGCTCTTGGCCCCGATAGTGTGCAGCAACAGCATCGGCGGCGGGTTCTCGTATGGGGCTTTCACCTCGCCCCAATTAGCCCGAAACTCCGCGATCACCTCAGCGTTCCAATTTCGTTCAGCCATTGTGCTCACCTCCTTGAAACGACTTGCTTCTCCTAGCATAGCCGCTGCTGGTTACGCTGGCATCGTCCGTTCGGACGCACCGCACCTGATCAAGCGAACAGTGAAAATACTTAAGTGATCACTTGACCATTAGGAAAAGAGATGTATACTTAAGTCTATGCTTAACCAAATTACCGTTGATCAGGTGTTTCACGCCTTTGGCGACCCGACCCGCCGCCGCATGGTCGAACTGCTCAGCCAAGGCCCGACCTCGGTGAGCGCGCTCGCCGAGCCGTTGGGAATCAGCCTGGCCGCCGTGGTGCAGCACCTGCAAGTGTTGGAGCGCAGCGGCCTTGTGCAGATGCAGAAGATTGGGCGGGTGCGCACCTGTCGGCTTGAGCCGACCGGATTAAACATCGTCTCCGATTGGATCGCCGAACGCCGAGCGCTCTGGGAGCGCAGACTCGATCGGCTTGGCGATGTGTTAGCCGAAGAACTCGCCAACGAGCAACAAGCAACTGATACGAGGCCCGAACAATGAATGTGATCGCAGAACCACAGCCCGTGATCCACAGTACCTTCACGATCGAGCGGCTCTACCCCGTGCCGGTCGCCCGTGTGTACGCCGCGTTCGAGAATCCCGCCACCAAGCGGCGTTGGTTCGCCGAGGGTGAGGGCTGGCACGTTGACGAGTTCACGCTCGATTTTCGTGTTGGCGGGAGGGAGATTTCGCGGTTCCGCTACAAGGACGGCCCGCCGATGCGCAACGACACCATCTTCCTCGATATTGTGCCGAATCAGCGCATTGTGTTGGTCTATTCGCTGACATTGGCGGAGCAGCCGCTCTCGGTATCGCTCATCACGGTGGAGTTCGCCAATGTGCCTGAGGGCACGCGTCTGCGCTTCACTGAGCAGGGCGCGTTTTTCGATAACGAAACCGCTGTTGCTCGGCGCGAGCAGGGTAGCCGCGGGTTGCTTGAGCGGCTCGGCCAGGAACTGCTCAGTACGTGGTAGTGGAAGTGTAGGGGAGATGTTCGATGACCAAGGTCTTTTTCAGTGTCTCAATGTCGCTCGATGGATTTGTGGCTCCGGCTGGCATGGATATGGAGCACGCCTTCGATCCAAGCTACCTGGATTGGGGACAGCAGTGGGGGCGCTTGCAGGATTGGGTGGGCAAGCAGCAGTTCTTCATCAATAACCTGAAGTTGGAGGGCGAGGGTGAGACTGGTCGGGACAACCAGATTCTGATAGATACCTTCGAGCGCACTGGGGTCAGCATTATGGGTAAGCGTATGTTCGAGGGTGGCGAGCTGTTTTGGCCCGAAGAGGCGCCCTTCCACACGCCGGTCTTCGTGCTCACCTCGCAGGTGCGCAGCCCGTGGGAGCGCCCGGGTGGCACGACCTTCTACTTCGTGAACGACGGCATCGAGAGCGCGCTGGAGCAGGCCCGCGCCGTGGCAAATGGGCGCGATATCCGCATCGCTGGCGGCGCAAACGTGATCCAGCAGTACCTCAACGCTGGCTTGGTCGATGAGTTCAGCATCGCGCTCTCGCCCGTGCTGCTCGGCGCTGGCGTGCGCTTATTCGACAATATCGACCGCACGAAGGTCGCGTTCGAGATCGAAGAAGCGATCCACTCGCCGTGGGTGACGCACCTGAACTACAAAGTGAAGAAAAGCTCCTAACGTAGGACGGTAATTGCTCACCTTGGATTTCGCTGTCTGGTGGGGGAATCTGCGCTATTGATGTTTCTCTGTAGGCACTTCGCGTCGATGCGGAGTGCCTATCGTTGTATGTAAACCCCCATTTGACGCACCCTCATACCGCTCCTATAATCCCCAAGATACCAACAGCTTTCCAGGGAGGAATATTCCGTGACATCGCATTCGCTTGGTGATAGTAGCCCAGCGAAGCCCAACGATGGGTCTTCATCGGGCGACGATGCCCGCGACCATCTGTCGAGAACCATCCACTATCTCGGGATGATCCTCGGTAGCGTGATTCGTGAACAGGCCGGTGAGCCTATGTTTGAGCTTGAGGAGCGGGTTCGTTCCCTTGCCAAAGACCTTCGCAGCAATGGTCATAGTGGCTCAGGGAACGAGATGCGGGCGCTTGTCGCCGAGCTATCGCTCGCTCAAGCTCGAGATCTGATCAAATCGTTTAGTGAGTATTTCGCACTTGTTAATCTCTCCGAGCAGTTGCAGCGCATTTGGGTGCTGCGTGCCCGTGCCCTGCGCCAGCCGCACGTGCCTCGTTCGGAATCCATCCCGCTTGCGATCTCCGAGTTGCGCTCGCGGGGCGTGCAGGCCGAGGCGATTCAGCGTTGGCTCGATACCGCGCTGATCCTGCCCGTTTTCACGGCGCACCCCACCGAGGCCAAGCGCCGCACCACGCTCGAAAAGTTGCGCCGCATCGCCGAGGCAACCAAGCGTTACCAGAGCAGCGATTTGTTGCCCCACGAGTTGGATGAGGTCACTCAGCAGATCGCCGAGGAATTGACAGGTCTGTGGCAGAGCGATGAAGTGCGCGTGATTCACCCCACCGTGATCGATGAGGTGAAGAACGGTCTGTACTACTTCGAGGCCAGCCTGATCGACCTCGTGCCGAAACTGTATCGGGAGCTTGAGGACGCGCTTCAGCGCTTTTATCCCGAGCACGAATGGCATGTGCCGCCGTTGCTTCGCTTTGGCTCGTGGATGGGCGGCGATCGCGACGGCAATCCCTATGTCACGCCCGATGTCACGGTTGAGACGGTGCGTCTGCTGCAGACACGCGCCTTCGATCAACATATCGCAGCGATTGAGGAGTTGAGCCGTCGGTTGGGCCAATCGAGCCGCCAGATCGGATACACCGAGGAACTCAAGCGTTCGCTTGAGGCCGATGCCGCTCACTTCCCCGAAGTCGCCGAACTGTTGGTGCGCCGCAACCCCTACGAGCCGTATCGCCGCAAGTGCACCTATATTCGCGAGAAGTTGTTGCAATCGCGCAAATACATCAACTCGTACACGCCCGATTGGGGCCGTGCGGGTGGTCAACCTGCGCCCGGCACCTTCTACCTGCACCGCAACGAACTGCTCGAAGATCTGTTGGTGATGTCGCGGAGTCTGCGGGCCAACCGCGCCTCCATCATCGCCGATGGCATTTTGCGCGACATGATCCGGCAAGTCGAGGTGTTCGGCCTGCACATCGCCACGCTCGACATTCGCCAGCACAGCGAGCGACACACCTCGGCACTAGCCGAAGTGCTGCGCTACGCCGGAGTCGTTGAGGATTACACCGCGCTGAACGAAGAGGAGCGCGTCGAACTGCTCTCGCGCGAGGTCGCTAGCCCACGGCCTCTCATTCCTGCGAAGCTGCACTTCAGCCCCGAAACGACCGAGACGATCCAGACCTTCCGCATCATCGCCGCGATTCTAGAGCAAGTCGCGCCTGAAGCGATCCAAACCTACATCACCAGTATGACGACTGGCGCGAGCGATATGCTGACTACGCTGCTGTTCGCCAAGGAAGCGGGCCTGTACCAGCCGCAGCGGGGCATCAGCCGCCTGGATATCGTGCCGCTGTTCGAGACGGGCGCCGATCTCGCGAACTGCGCCCAAGTGATGCGGCGCTGTTTGGAGTTACCGGTGTATCGCCAGCACCTGGAATTGCGCGGCAACGTGCAGGAAGTGATGATCGGCTACTCCGATAGTAACAAGGATGTTGGCTTTGTCGCCGCCAACTGGTCGCTCTACAAGGCCCAGCGCGAGCTGCGCGACACCTTCGCAGCGTACCCCGGCATCCAGTTGCGGCTGTTCCACGGGCGCGGCGGCTCGATCGGGCGCGGTGGCGGCCCCGCGAACCAGGCGATCTTGGCGCAGCCACCCGGCAGCATCGGCGGTCAGATCAAGATCACCGAGCAGGGTGAAGTGATCTCGGACCGCTACGGCTTGGCAGATCTGGCGCACCGCCACCTTGAGCAGGTCGTCAACGCCGTGTTGCTGGCCAGCTTCCCGACCATGAAGGACGCGCCGGAGGAATGGGAACACGCGCTCGAAGAGCTCGCCACCATTTCTCGCAAGCACTACCGCGCACTGGTCTACGAGCATCCCGATTTTATCCCATACTTCCGCAACGCCACGCCGATCGCCGAGATCAGCCGCCTCAAGATCGGCAGCCGCCCCGCCAGCCGCCGCAACAGCGACCGAATCCAAGACCTGCGCGCCATTCCGTGGGTGTTCAGTTGGATGCAGAGCCGCCACACGCTGCCGGGCTGGTATGGCTTGGGCTGTGCGCTCGACACCTTTGTGCACGGTGAGGCCGATGCACCCACCGACGAAGCGACTCAACAGGCCAGGCTGAGACTGTTGCAGGATATGTACGCCAACTGGCCCTTCTTCCGCACGATGATCGACAATGCCCAAATGATCCTGGGCAAAGCCGATATGCACATCGCCGAGCAGTACGCCACGCTTGCGCCCACACCGCAGATCGCCGAGACGATCTTCGGTGCCATTCGCCAAGAGTACGAGCGCACCGTGCGGCTGATCTGTCGCGTCGCCAAGATCGAGCAACTGCTCGATAACAGTCCCGTGCTACAAACCTCGATAGCACGTCGCAACCCCTACGTGGACCCGCTGAGCTACGTGCAGATCGAGCTGCTGCGGCGGCTGCGGGCCTCTCCAGATGGCCCCGACCACGCTGAGCTCGAAGATGTCATTCTGCTGAGCATTAGCGGCATCGCGGCTGGCCTGAAGAATACGGGCTAAACGCGGCTTCCCGTCACTAAGACGGATGGTTATGATGACGAGGCTCTGTTTGCGCAGGGCCTCGTTTGCATCTGCCGCAGGCTCATACCAAATCTGAATAATTACTTTACTCAAACGGCACGCGAATGTGATGGCGTGATGCTGGTGTTCAACTGATACCCACATCTCCCGAAAAAAGGTGATGTCGAGGCGCTGCGCGTAGCAGCGCCTCGACATCACAAAAAGAAGGAAGTACCTTGCTGCCGCAGGCGAAAACAGCTTTACAACGCTCTAGACAATACAGCGTACAACAACTTCCTCCAACCTTGGCAGGGATGCTATAATTGAGGGTAGTCTCATCAATGTATATGATGTGGGAGTATGTATGTCTCAGCCTCTCGACGGCATTTTTGTTCTAGACCTCAGCCGCGCCCTGGCCGGACCCTACTGCTCGATGATGCTAGCAGATATGGGGGCAACCGTCCTGAAAATCGAACAACCCGGCGTCGGCGATACAGCCCGTAGTTGGGGACCGCCGTTTCAGGCTGGAGAGAGCAGCTACTTCCTCAGCGTGAACCGCAACAAACAGAGCATGGCGCTGAATCTGCGCGATGCTCGTGGCACCGAAATCCTGCGCCGCTTGGTCGCCCGGAGCGACGTATTGCTCGAAAACTTTGTGCCCGGCACGCTCGACCGCTACGGTTTCAGCTACGATACCTGCCGCGCCATCAAATCCGACATCATCTACTGCTCGATCTCCGGCTTCGGGCAGATCGGCCCCGACCGCGAGCGCGCCGCCTACGACCAGATCGCTCAAGGGCTCGGCGGCATCATGAGCGTGACGGGCGAGCCGGATGGCGAACCAACCCGCGTCGGTATCGCGCTTGCTGATATCTCTGCCGGTATGTTCGCAGCCTTCGCCATCGTCTCGGCGCTGTACCATCGGCTGCGGACTGGAGAGGGCCAATACATCGACACCTCGCTGCTCGATGGCCAACTCGCCATGCTCACCTACCAATCGGGGCGCTACTTCGCAACTGGCGAGGCCCCCAAGAGCAGCGGCAACCATCACGCCACCATTGCGCCCTACGGCGTGTATCGCGCCAGCGACGCCTACTTCAACCTAGCGGTTGGCACCGATGATCTGTGGCGGCGCTTCTGCAACGCGCTAGGGCTCGAAACGCTCTACAACGACCCACGCTTCACCACCAACCAAGATCGCATGGCCCATCGCGCCGAACTGAATGCGATTCTCGAAGACTATTTTAAGCAACATACCGCCGCAGAAATCGACGAACGGCTCAACGCGGTCGGTGTGCCATGCGGGCCAGTGCACAACCTGCACGCCGCGTTCAACAACCCGCAGGTGAAGGCGCTCGGCTCAGTTCGCGAGCTAGAACACCCGACCGTCGGCCCGATCAAAGTTGTCGGCCCACCCTACCGCCTCTCGGCCACGCCCGCCACGGTGCGCACGCCGCCGCCAACACTCGGACAGCACACCGATGAGACGCTTCGACGGCTAGGGTACGACGATACCGAAATCCATGCGCTACGCGAGGCCAAAGTGATCGCGTGATTGAGGAGGTGGAAATGACACAACAAGAAGGCACCTTCACAGTCCCAACCTGGCTCTATCTGCGCCCGAAACATCGCACACATCTAGAACATATTGTGCGGGAGCAAGAGACGACGCTGGCAGATGTAGTAACGCAGATTGTCACAAACTACCTCGATAGCCTGCCACCGCCGCCAAAACAGCCAGAAGTGCCGGTCGATCATCAGGCCGACATACGCAAATATCGTTCGGAACTCGCGCGATTGCGCGCTCAGCAGCAAGCCGCAGGCGCCCAAGCGCCACCTTGGCTCGCCGCGTACATCGCCGAGATCGAAGCGGAGCTACGTCGGCTGGAAGGGCTCTAAGCCCATTACCTTCATTTCACCGATATGGCTTATGTGAAAGCCACCAAGCCTCATCGCAACAGCCGCAGACATTTCAACATCAACCACCACTGTGCACGAAAACGAACAGCTAGGCAAACCATCGCGGTTTGCCTGGCTTTCGGCTGCATTGCACGCTACAATGATAGAGGTACGATGCACGCGTATCCACATAGAACGAAATACCCATTGAATTGCACTCAAAGCCGTGCATAATACAAACATCTGGGTATACAATCAAAGTCTCGAAAGATAGCTGGAGGAAGATACATGTCCACACAAGCAGAAGGGGTCACACGGGCCCGGCACATTATTATCGAAATGGTGCGCACAGCAGTACAAGTGCTCGTGCTCTTTCTGCTCATCTCAGCAGTGATTGGGCGCTTCGAGATCCATCAGATCAGTATGGAGCCCAATTTCCACGAAGGCCAGCGCGTCATCGTCAGCAAACTCAACCGCATCTGGGATACGCTGCTCGTGCAGACCGCGCACGCCGCTGCACCCGGTAGCTCGCCCTTCGCGCCCGGACGGGGCGAAGTGGTGGTCTTTTACCCACCGAACGGCTCGGGTGACGCACTCATCAAGCGGGTGATCGGCGTCCCAGGCGACACCATCGAGTTGCGCGACAACCTTGTGTATGTCAACGGCCAGCTCCTCGACGAGCCCTACATCAACGGGCAACCCACCTACTGCAACAACTACTGCAAGCCGCTCAAGCTCGAAGCGGGCATGTTCTTCATGATGGGCGACAACCGCCCCAGCAGCCTCGACTCGCGCAACTTCGGCCCAGTCCCCAGCGATCGCCTGATCGGGCGCGTCGTTATGCGCTACTGGCCGCTCGATCAGCTGCAGATCTATCCCTAACACCAAACTGCGGCAACGCACAAGCGCTGCCGCAGAGATCAAACCTGTATATGTTTTGGGAAAAGAGAGCGCGTCGGCAACCTCAGCGCCCGTCGCTACGGGGTATCGCCGTCGTGTACAACGTGTGCGCGCTCGGACAGGTATGGCGCTGCGCGCCACAACGCGCGCACCAGAGTCGCAACCCGATACGCAGCGCGCAACCTTACACGTATCGTCGCGATCGCGATACGGTGCGCCTGCGGAACAGACTGATCACCAACAGCAACAGGATCGACCCCAAGATCGCCCAGAGAATCTCAATCGTATAACCGCCGATCGTGACGGCCAACATCGAAGGGAGACCGAGTTGCGGTGCCAGCCACGTACCGATCATCGCGCCCAAGAACCCGACCACGATCGACATCAGCAGACCGCCCACACTAAACCCCACAATCATCTCGGCAACCGCGCCACAGATCGCACCGACCAACAATAGAAGAAGAAAATCAATCAGAGTCATAACCGTGCCTCCTCATCTGATGAGCTACCAGTTGATACGCTGCGATAATGCAACATCTATGCCAGGCGGCATATGCCACAATCTATGACGGAGCGATCTTTGGGTATACAAAAGGGCGGCCCGTTGCCGAGCCGCCCGTAGAAACGCGAAGGGGTGCGCTATGCGCTCATGGAATTGCGGGCCGCCGCCTCCATAATCGTCTGGATGCGGCTGACCATATCGGCGGGGTTGGGGTGCAGGCCATCGAGCAGCAATGCGCTATCGTAGATCTGCCCGATCAACGGCGCGATCAGCGGATCGTTGGGGCGCTCGTCGATCATGCGCGACAGGTTGATCAGCAGCGGGTGGCTGCGGTTCAACTCCAGCACCTTGGCGGGCACCTTGTAATCGCGGTCGAGGAGCCGCTGCACCCGCTCCATTTCGCGGTTCGGTGTATCCTCCGATGAGACCAAGCGGGCTGGGCTATTGCGCAGCAACTCCGAAGCGCGCACCGACTTAATCTGCTCGCCGAGCACCTCTTTGACCTTGCTCACCAAGCGGCCAAACGCCTCATCGGAGATCGCCGCCTCGGGCGCTTTGCTCTCGCCGGGCAGCTTCAGGTCGGGCGAATCAACGTTGCGCAACTTGTGGCCCTCGTACTCCTGCAAGCCGCTGAGCATAAAGCCATCCATCACATCGTGCAGCAGCAGCGCCTCAATGCCGCGCTCTGTGAGCGTATCGAGGTGGGGGCTCTTGCGTGCGCTCGCGAGATCGCCAGCCATCACATAATAGATCTCGTCTTGGCCCTCGATCATACGGCTCTTGTAGTCGGCCAAGCTCTGCAAACCCTCGCCGTGCGTCGTGTGGAAGCGCAACAGCGGCACCAAGTCGTTGCGAGCCGACGCATCGGTCGCCACGCCCTCCTTGATGAACACGCCGAACTCCTCCCAGAATTTGGCGTACAGCTCGGGGTCCTTCTCGGCCTTCTCGGTCAACTCCTTGGTGAGCCGACTCGTCAAAGTCTTCTTCAGCTTGCCGATCACACCGCCATTGCTCTGCACCATCTCGCGCGAGACATTCAGTGGCAGATCCTCGCTATCGACTACGCCCTCCACAAAGCGGAAGTAGCTCGGCAGCAGATCTTTGGCCTCCTCCTGGATCAGCACCTTACGCGAATAGAGCTTGATCTTGCCCTCGATGCGCCGCTCGATAATGCCGCGCTCGCGTTTGGCGGGCACGAATAGGATCGAATGCAGATCGACAGGAGCCTCGGTTGAGACATGGATATGCATCAGGGGCGCTTCGAAGTCGTAGGTCAATTGGCGATAAAACTCATCGTACTTCTCGGCCTCGACACTGCGGGGGGCGGTGCGCCAGAGGGCGGTCTGCTGGTTAGCGCGCTCTTCGCCAACATAGATCGGCCAAGCGATGAAATCGGAGTGGCGCTTGATGATCTGGCGTAGCTTCCAGGGCTGGGCGAACTCAGTGGCATCGTCCTTCAACTTGAGGATAATGGTGGTGCCGCGCTGCTCGCGTTCGGCTGGCCCAACCGTGAACGTCTCGCCGCCGCTCGAAGTCCACTGAGCGGCCTGTGCATCGGGGCGGTACGAGCGCGAGATGACAGTGACCTCATCGGCAACCACAAACGCCGAGTAGAAGCCCACGCCAAACTGCCCAATGATCTCGCTGCGCTGAGATGCTTCGATCCGCTCCATCAGCGCGCGCGCACCCGATTGCGCGATCGTGCCTAAATTCTCGGCCAATTCCTCGGCGGTCATACCGATACCAGTATCGGTGATGGTGATCGTCTTGGCTTTATCATCAGCCTCGACACGGATCGCCAATTCCGCTTCTGGATTAAGCACCTCTTGATTGGTGAGCATCTCGAATTGGACGCGATACAACGCGTCGGAGGCGTTCGACAACAACTCACGCAGGAAGATCTCGCGGTCGGTATACAGAGAATGCGCCAAAATATTAAGCAAATGTTTGACTTCAGCGCGGAAGGGTACAGATGTTGGTTCAGATGCGATAGGCTCTGTCTCTGCGGTCATCCCACAGCCTCCTCTGTGTACGGATATGTGACAAACTAGTTGCGATTACCATCATAGCCCACCGAAAGGTCAAAGGCAAGTTAGAGAACTATCAGAAATACGCTAAAAACTGGGGTATACTATTATCGAACAGAGCTATATCCTCACTTGCACACCTGCCCCGTGCATCTTATGAGAGTAAATGAGAAACAGGAGTAGATCAATGCGCTTTCGTCTTTGTGTAGCTATTTTTCTGTTATTGGCACTCTCGGTCTCTCCCGTCGCTCCAGTCTACGCAGCCACCATCAACGTTACAACTACAAGCGATGATCTCATAGATAACGGTAACTGCACGTTGCGCGAGGCGATATGGGCAGCGAATACGAATACGGCGGTGGATGCGTGCCCTGCGGGTAGCGGCGCGGATACGATTGTGCTGCCTGCGGGCACCTACACGCTCACGACCTCATCCGATGGCGAAGACGAATCTACTGGCGATCTGAACATTCTCGAATCACTCACGATCACTGGTGCGCTCTCCTCCACCACCATCATTGACGGTGGTAAGCTTGATTCTGTCTTTCGAGTGCATGAGGGTCATGTTACCTTTAACGATCTGACCATCCAGAATGGGGAACCTTTTGGTATCTACGCTCATGAGTCATCTGAAATCACGCTTAATCGCGTTACCGTGCGCGAAAACTTCTTTGGTGGTGTTGTGAGTGAAGGTAAGGCGACGATCAGCGATTCAGTGATCAGCGATAATCCATCGGGTAGTCCAGGGGGTATCGCAAATCTGGGGCAGATGACGGTAACGCGCAGTGTAATTGTGCGCAATGGGCTGGAGGGCGATATAGGCGGCGGTATTGGCAATTCTGGCACTTTAACAGTTACTGATTCATTAATTGCCTTCAATGCTGCTAAATATGGTGGAGGTATCTATAACGGCTCTTTCTCTGGTCAGTCTCCAGCAGTTGCATTGATTGAACGCACTCGCATTATTGAAAATAGTGCAGATGAAAAGGTGGCGGTATCCATAATGATCAACAGCAGGTGATTGTGCGTGATTCCGTGATCTCAAAAAATCGACAAGAAAACACATCGCTTGAAAGTGGTGGTGGTGTCTTTAATGAGGGATGGATGGAACTTAGCGATAGCATCATCTCGGAAAATACTGCCAATACCTACGGCGGTGGCATTGCTACCTATAGCTCAATGGCCATTACACGCACTCAGATCATTAGCAATACAGCTGGATTGGGTGCTGGCGGAATGTTGGTTGCGCCAATCTCTCTTGATCCTTCGATGAAGGTTACTTTGTCTGAAAGTGTTGTAGGCCAGAATACCAGCCAACATGGTGGCGGTATTGTGACGACAGGGCTGATTGAAATTCGTGATAGCGCGATTATTAACAATACAGCGGCACAAAATGCTGGTGGTATAGCGGTTTCGAGTTGGAATAACGCGCCTAATGCCATTATTAACTCAACTATCAGCGGTAATCGAGCAGGGATCGATGGCGGCGGTATCGAAGTATATACAGCTACCTTGCTGTTGAAGAGCACCACAATTACGAATAATCAAGCAGATAGCGATGCGAATAGCAGCGGTAGCGGTGGTGGTTTGTGGAGCACTGCTGGTTCTACGATCAACATTCATAACAGCATTTTGTGGGGGAATCAGCAGGGGAGTCAAGCGAACGACTGTGTTGGACCACTTCATTCGCAGGGCTATAACCTCTTGGCTGCCAATACGGGATGCACGGCAGTGTCGAGCGATAGTGTGGGCCAGCCAGCCCAGCTTGGCCCGTTGGCGGCGAACGGCGGACCCACTCCCACCCATGCACTGCTGCCCAGCAGTCCGGCGATCGATGCGGGCGATCCGCTCGGGTGTCGCGATAGCTATGGGGCGCTGTTGCTGACCGACCAGCGGGGTGTGCCTCGGCATACTGGCCCCGCCTGCGACATTGGCGCGTTTGAGGTGGCTCCCGACAGCCTGACAGTGGTGCTCCACATGCAACAGCCAGTGAGTTGGCCAGGTCTCGCCACAACCGCGACTGTGTTGGTGTGGTCGCCGCAGGGCGTGCCGACAGGCACGGTGGTGCTGAAGAACGGCAGCACTGTGCTTGGCAACGCCACACTGCTCGATGGCAAATGCACGTTTACGCTGCCCGCGCTGGAACTAGGCGAATACACGTTGGTGGCCGAATATCAGGGTGGCGGCAGCTTCGAGGCGGCCAACTCGGCGGCGCTCACCTACAGTGTGCGTATGCCCGTGTTCCTGCCTGTCACCGTGCGTGAGTAGAATGTGGTGAGGCTGAATGCAGCGACGGACGTTGCTCTAACATCGTTCAGTCGCTGCATTTCAACTGTTGGAATGGGAACTGTCTGTTGATGTGGGGAGGACCACGTAAGAGTAATGAGAACGAAGATGTCGAGCCCAACTTTGATCAAGACTATCTTCGAATCAAGGAACAGCTAGAGCAGGCAGAAAGAGCGCTTCAACAATATGAGTGTTGACTTTATGCGGTTGTCTGTGGCACGCGAAATGTCTGCCCCTCTATCGACGTGTTCGGAACTCTACAAGATGTGAGTGGAGATCCTATGATGAAAAAGAAAGTTGCTATAACAGGCGTTCTATGGTGGAGTAGTATCTTTGTAGAAGGTATATCTGTGGCTCATAATACACAGTTAGTGAAATATACTAAGCCAGGAAAACATTTTAGTGTCAACTTTATTAGCTGCGATGTTCATTATCAAGATAACACTGTACAATTCCTTGCGATAGATGGCCCATATATAGACGAAACAACGGCATATCAAGAATTATTTCATGATATCGATGTCGTTGTTTATATTGTATCGGAATTATTACCAAAAGACCCTCATATACATATCTCAGATGATGCATCACATCAGCGGGCTGAAGTTTCTCGCAGGAAACGTTTCGCAGAAAGAGAGAATGTATTATGGCCTGAAGTGCCATGGATCTGGGTTGTGACAAGGACGATGCGTGGTACATATAGCGCACTTAACACAGATTTCGTCTATGAAAATCCGCTTCAAGAGATTATTCCTTCTGAACATACCATCTTGCCTTGCGATATGAACGTGCTTTCGGATATCAAACAGACATCTCAAGCTATAATGAATATACTTGTGAACATGTGATAGACAAGTCTAATGAACGATTTTCCTGGTCAATGCTTATTAGTATAAGCTTTGTGAAAGGTAATTTATATATCTTTGGGGAATTTTCCTGATAGTCATTGGCGCCATAGTAAATGGGCGGAATGGGCAATAAATTATTTTCGTAAATGTTATGAATATTCCAAGAAGGAGTACTGGCTTTTCGCGGAACAAGTAACCCAAAGATGGCTGGAGTTGGAGAACGCATCAGAGTTAACTTGAGAAGATGTTCGCGATTTCTCGCATTATATGCATTCATATAGCTATATAGGGAATATTATTTGGGGGATAATGTTTTACGTGTTAATGAATGGAGTGTAGATAAAGGTTTCTCTCCTATTTTTACTGACAAAAGGGAATTGCAGGAGGAATGGAAGTAAGGATTTCTACTTAGCTTATTCCAAGATCGCTCTTCTTGTGCTACTTAACGCTATTTTGTTCTATAGCATAGCTCTGATAGAACAGTTCGCTTTGTCACTTCTATCGGCTATCACCCCCCACCCGTCGCGCCCAACCAATCGCATATGGTAGAATATCCTCGCTTGTGTTCACCTCATAAATCGACGAAGCGACGCTTCAGGCGGGAGATATGGCATGACCTTCACTATCACCCAAGAGCGGCGGATCGTCACAGTGCGCACGTCCCATCTTGTGCTCGCCTTCTCGCTCGACGATGGCGGGCTGCGAGTGTTACAGCGCATCGATGGCCCCAATTTGCTTGGGTATGGCGAACCGATCCCTTCGATCGATGTGCAGCTTGGTGTAGCTGGCGAATGGCTGGCGAAGCGCGTCTTTGTGCGCTATCTCCGCCACACCATCGCCGAGCACGATGGTGCTGTCGAGCTTGAGCTTGTGATCGGCATCGGCCCGCTGATGGTCTACGATCACTATCGCCTCACTGGCACGCTGGTGGCCCGTAGCGTGCGCCTCGTGAACGTCGGTGAGGACGAGGTGCAGTTGCACGCCGTGCGTTTGGTGTTGCCCTGGGTCTGGCTCGACGGCGGTGGGCGCAGCCGCTTCGAAGCCCCTGGCAACAATGTGCGTCCCCGTGTGCCGCTGTCGGTCGCTGCCAGTCAGCGGCGCGAGGTTTTGCCCCGCCGCTTCTTCGCGCCCGGCCTACGCGAGGGCCGCGCTATCGAGCCTGCACCCGTGCAGGGCGCTGGCCTGATGGCCGTCTACGAGCCGGAGACGCACGAATCGCTGATGTGCTGGTATTATGGTGCAGTCGAGGCTGCGCTGCCTCAAGTCGAGGGTAACGATACCGCCGTTTCGCTGGTCCATCAGATCGAGCTCGCCGATTGGCTCGCCCCCGAAACGCCGCTCAGCACCGGCACGCAGTTTATTCTGCTCCTGCGCGAGCCGTGGCCGCAGGCCTTGGCGGCCTTCCAGCGCACCTTGCCGCTCGGCGGATTACAACCCCTCCCCCAGATCGTGCCCTGGATACGCGACGCTGCGATCTACGAGGTGCATCCCGCGTTGTTCGGCGGATTCTTGGGCCTGGCCGCAGCCGTGCCGTATCTGCGCGCCCTCGGCTTCAACACGCTCTGCCTCATGCCGATCTGGACATTCGCCAACGCCAGGAATTGCCTGTGGGATGGTAACTGGGACCGCTCCGGCGATCCCTACGCCGTGCGCGATTTCGATACGCTCGACCCTGCGCTTGGCACCGCCGATGATCTCGCCATGCTGATCGAGACGGCCCATCGCAACGAGATGCGCGTGCTGCTCGACCTGCCGCTGCGGGGTTGCTCGGTCGATGCGCGTTATCTGCTGGAGCACCCGACCTGGTTCGCCTACGATGAAGCCGGGCAAATCGTGCACGCGCCGAATCAGAAGCTGATCGCTCGCTTCGACTGGGCCTGCAAAGAGTTGCAGGATACCATGCTGGCCTGGGCCATCGATTGGCTGCAGACCCATCGGCTCGACGGCTACCGCGTGATCGCGCCGCGCGCTCGTCTGCCGAACTGGTCCCGCCGCCTGCCCTACCACACGGGTGCTAGCGGCATCGGCGTGGTGCAGATGATCCGACGGTTGCGCCAGCGTTTGATGGAAGTTGCGCCCAATGCTGCGCTGATCGGCGAGTTTGGCGGGCCGATCTGGGCCGAGAGCCTGGATATGAGCTTGGATGAACTGGCGCACCATATGTTCTTGCATATGGCCATGAACCGTGTGACGCCCCACGAGCTTGGCGAATGGCTTGCCGACCACGATGGCGCGCTGCCTCCTGGATCGTTGCGGGCCTGCTTCACCGAGAGCCACCAGACGCGCTTGATGAATCCGCTGGCCGATGGGCTGCGCGGCTCGCGCATCAGTCGGATGCTGCTGACGGGGATGGTGCTGTGTGGATTTGTGCCGATGGTGTGGGCCGGGCAGGAGAAGGGCGACGAACTGTTTATCGGGCAGTTGTTGCGTATGTGGGCCGCGCATCCCACCCTGCGCTACGGAACGCGCCAGTACAACAGGATCGCCTGCAGCAACGAGCAGGTCTTCACCGTGCTGCGCTCCTGGGAATCGACGCGGCTGTTGGGCCTGTTGAACGTCGGGCCGCACCGCCAAACCGTCTCGCTACGCCTGCCGCTCGACGAGATGGACCTGCCCGAGGGTAACTACGAGCTGATCAACCTGATGCTGAACACGCAGTGGGACGAGGAAGGGAAGCAGGTTTGGCACCACAGCGAATTAGCCGAACTCCACCTGACGCTTGAGCCGTACAGCGCGTACTGTTGCGAGGTACGCATGGTGGCTACCGAGCAGTTGCAGGCGCGCCACGAACACCCAACGAACTACCACGAGCCAACGCTGCTGGACGGTTCCGCCGAACTGGCCGTGGCCGACGATGCGCCTCAAAACCGACAGCGCCGCCGCGCATCGCGCAAGGTGTGATATCACAACCAAGCAGTTAACGACCTTCTACATCGCGTAGAAGGTCGTTAACGCACAACAGCTTCCAATCAACTACTATTGTTGTACCATTGGCATATACGCTGCAAAGAACTGGTACGCGGTGAACGTGCGCGTGATCGGCGGCGCAGCCTCGTACAAGTCGTTGCCAGCTTGGGTGGCGGTGATGCTACACTGCCCAGCCCGCAGCACTTGCACCGACGTGCCGCTCACGGTGCAGACTCCGCTGGCGCTAAAGCTGACGCTCAGCCCTGAACTCGCGCTCGCGCTGATGGTGAAGGGCGTGTCGGTGTAGTGGCGGTTCGGCAGCGGCGCAAACGTGATGGTTTGTAGGCCCTTGGCGATGGTGAACGAGCGTTGAACGGGTGGCGCGGGCGCAAAGCTGTGGTTGCCCGGCTGGCTGGCGGTGACGCTGCATGTGCCCACGCCTGTGAGCGTGAGGAGCGTGCCGTTGAGGCTGCAAGGTCCGCTGGTGGCAAAGCTCACAGGCAGCCCCGAAGAGGCGCTCGCATTCAGGGTGAGTGGTTGGTTGCCGTAGCGCTGGTTCGCGATCGGGGCGAAGGTGATCGTCTGGCTGCCCATCGTGATATCGAAGGCGTTGCTCTCGCTGCTGCTGTAGCCCGTTGCGCTGGCCACCAGCCGATAATTGCTGCCGATCGTGTCGATCGCGAGATTGGTGAAGCGCGCCACGCCGTTGACAGCGTTGACTGTGGTGGTGCCCCGCAGTTGCGCTCCCGCGCCACCCGTTCCCGCCTTGATGGCGATGCTCACCGGGCCATTGTAGTCGGTATCGATCACGCCGGGCTTGCTCTGCACAATGATGGTCGGCTGCGGGTCGAGCAGCGTACCTGCCGAGGTGCTATTGATGCGCTGCGAGCCTGCGAACAAGGTGCGCGACCCATTCGGCCCCAGCGGGATATACGCGTGGACATACCACTGCACCGCTTGGTCGCTGGCCAACAGTACAATATCGGTGGCGCTACTGACTGTCTGTTTGGTGGAAGTGGCGTTGTTTATGGTGTTCAAGCCGGAGTTGCTGCCGCCGCTGAGCACCGGCGTGCCTTTGCCCGGCTCGAAACTGATCGCATCCATACTCGTGGACTTGTAGTAAATGCTGCCGCCACCCTCGCTAGAGGTGAAAATATGCAGGCGGCGTGCTTCTGGCTCCACCAACAGAACCGGGCGCGTCTGCCCATCGGCAGCCGAACTCACCATCGTGGGAGTGATCCAAGTGCCATCGGCTCTGCGCCCCAAGAGGACGATCATCGGCGTGTTGGTGCCATTGCCTGGAAGCGAGGTCTTGACCACCGCGTAGATCTCTTTGCCGGCCACTTGCAGCGATCTCAGGCTGATATGATCATCGGAGCTATTGAGGCCGCTGTAGATTTTTCGCGTTTGCCACGCCGCCACATTCAAAGGAGCCGTATCCTCTCGGTACGAGAAATAAAACGCGGCTTGAGGATCGCCCGTCGGGATCGTGGTATCGTGCTTGCTCCACAACACACCGATCTTACCGTCGAACGCGACGAGTGAGGAAATATCGTCGTTAAAGACGCTCGCACTGTTGGTATCGTCATTGGCATCGGGCGGGTTAAAGGCCCCCGCAAGGCTCCAATTTCTGTCGGATGACGTGCTGTGGTTGATCCACACCTGTTTGTTTTGCGTATATGTGATCCATAAGCGTCCTGTGCTGTCCTTGTCGATCACGATCGTCTCGGCGCCGCCGCTGCGCACCGTTACCGGGAAGCCGCTATCGAGACTGTAGCTGCGCGTCGTGGAGTTGTAGCTGTAGCGATACAGCTTGGCTTCGAGGTTCTCGCCGGTGGCCACTTTGCCGCCGCCCGATACAACGTAGAGATGTTCGCCATCCCATAAACAATCCGATTTCGTTTTCGCGCGCGGATCGAGTTTGGTGCCTGTATTCACCCACGTTTGGCTGGCAGTATCGAGGTAGAAGATGTAGTGTTCGCCGCTTGGATCGAGCATATCGGCCCACCAGCGGCCATCGTTGAACCAAAGTTTGCTCTGAGGTTTCTCTCCGGTAGGATTCTTACCATCGCTGTGGTATTTGAAATCAGCATACCCATGACCATTGACCAACTCGGATGCTTGAGCACTTGAGGGGGGTGAGATGTGGGGGAAGGTAGGCAAAAGTGCGAGCAGCAAGCCGATAAGCACGCCAACAACTGGCAAGCGTGGGAATGTTCGCATACACGGCTCTCTACACGTTAGATGATGCACAATAGCACTTAGTATATGCTAGACTACTCTAAGAGAAGATGACACTTTCGTTAGTTGGACTCATGGTATCAGCCCAAAAATGTTACTGTTCTTCCCGTTTCAGGTGATGTAGAGAGTTTTTGATCATGTTTTTTGTATTGCCAACTGATTGATGAACATTTTGATAACTTTATGCCGCAGTGGCGCACATCGAGCGCATGCTGCTACAAAAGTCGTTTGACCGCTCGCATCGCACAATGATATAGTAGTATCAGTTGAAGATGTTATTGGAACCCGACTGGCCTTGTCGCTAGTCTATCGAAAGAGATGGAAACTATGGCTCCTCCAGGTGCCGATGAAGTGCTCAATACGCGAATCACCCCGGCAATTGAAGACTACCTCAAGAGCATTTATACCTTGCAGCTAAGTCATCCTCAAGTGACGACATCGCTCTTGGCCGAGCATTTGGGCTTCAAGCCCGCCTCGGTCACAGGTATGCTCAAGACACTGGCCGAATTGCACCTCGTCAGTTACGCGCCGTATCGTGGCGTGGAGCTCACGAGTGCGGGAAAACGTATTGCGCTTGAAGTTGTGCGCCATCATCGCTTGCTCGAACTCTACTTGGTAGAGGCGCTTGGCTACAGTTGGGACGAGGTACACGATGAAGCAGAAGCCCTCGAACACGTCATTTCAGAGAAGCTAGAAGCGCGGATCGCGGCGCGCCTCGGGCACCCATCGTACGATCCGCACGGCGATCCCATCCCTACCATCGAGGGGATGTTGCCCGCTGGCGAGGATCGTTCGCTCGCAGATCTGGCGGTTGGTGAGGTCGGCGAGATCACCCGCGTGTGCGATCAGCACCCCGAACGGCTGCGCTACCTTGCTGGGCTAGGGCTTGTGCCCGGCGCCGGACTCACCGTGGTCGCCAGTGCCCCGTTCGATGGCCCGGTCTCCGTGCAGATCAACGAGATCGTCCATCCGATCGATCGGCGGTTGGCCCGCGAGATTTACATCGTTCAACCGGAGGAATCCTCCAATAGCGATAGCGATACCGATTCTGCCGATAGTTGAACATCAACACACCTCAACGAACGCCTGTATCGCATCCCCCTCGATTGGTCGATACAGGCGTTTTGTATTGCTGCTGTAGGCGAACATGTATCGTCTATCGATAACGATACACCTACTATCTGTCGTAGTTATCTTCCGATCAACCTCTGATCTCAATCGCTATTCCTCTTTACAACGCGCTAAAACACCAATTTTCAAAAAACTCCCGAAAAGGTATTGACAAGAAACCGATATATCGTTATAATGCCGCCATTGAAAGAAAACGATATATCGGTTTGCTGAATGACCGAGAGGAGAACACAATGCGTAACAGACGAAAGTATCACGCTTCCGAGCAGGGGGCGTTTGAGCACCACGGACATCGCCACCATCGCCGAGCCCCGTTGTGGATGTGGTTTGCACGCCGCGCCCTACGTCGCGGCTTCTTCGGCGAACCCTGCGAGGCCGAGAGCGACGTGATGGGTTTCGGCTTCGGCGCGAAGCGTGGCCCCGCTCGCCATCGCCGTCGGCACGGCCCACAGTTTTTCGGTGCCCGAGTGTGGCACGGTCGCCACGGCGCACGCGAGGCAATGGCCTTCGACTACGGCGAAGAGGGCGGTCACGGTCGCCATCACCATCGGCGCGACCCGCAGTTCTTCGACGCCGACAAGTCGAGTGGGCGCGGCGGGCGCGGTTTCGGTGGGCGTGGTTTCGGTGGTCGCGGAGGCCCGTTCGGCCCCGGTGGTCCCTTTGGCCCTGGCGGACCGTTCGGTCCTGGTGGCCCGTTCGGCCCCGGTGGTCCCGGAGATCCGTCCGATGAGGCGGAAGCCAGCTTCGGCAAGCGCTTCTTTGGCCGGGGCGACCTCAAGTTCGCCCTGCTCGAACTGCTCACCACCCAACCAATGCACGGCTACGAGATGATGAAGGCACTGCAGGAGCGCACCGGTGGCCGCTACATGCCCAGCGCAGGCTCGATCTACCCCACCCTGCAGATGCTCGAAGATCGCGGCTTCGTCACCGTGAGTGAGGTGGACGGCAAAAAAGTCTACACCATCACCGAAGAAGGGCGCACCTTCCTCAACGAAGAGCGACCCGAGCGCGGCGGCCCGCATCGCCGAGGCTTTTGGCAAGCGCCCGAAGAGGAATGGGAAGGCCTGTATGAATTGCTGCAGGAGATGCGCGGCAACGGCATGACGTTCCTGAAAATCTGGCGCAGTTCGGCCAACAACCCCGAGAAACGCGCTCGCCTGCGCGAACTGCTCCAACAATTCCGCACATCACTCGACGAGATCGAGCAGCAATAGCCTTTCCCTGGCGCCTGTGTTCTCCACATAGGCGCCAACCAAACCCGCGCACTTCCTGGTATCATTCCATAGGCTCAGTCGCCGCCACAGATTGCAGATCGCATCGCATGTTGATGCTCTGCAATGTATGTGTTGTGAAAAGAAGCAACCGCCGCCTCAAGGCCAGTCGCTGCGGCAACCGCCTCATGCAGTCAGCGTGATGGCGCACTCGCTACGCTCGCGCGTGCTAGCCGCAGCTTCACGCTGCACCGCTTCGCATTCGATGCACCATCGCACAAGCAGCAGCGTGTGCTTGAAAAACCTACGTGTGCGCTTCGGTAGGAGACGAATATCAAAGCCCCATCTCTCCGAACCGCATTAGTGCAGCATAGCATTCAACCGTTCCAGCACAACCTATCCACTCGTCTGTAGTGAAGGAGGAAGCACCGTGCAAGCTTCACCGGCTCAACGTTCTGCCCCTGGCCGTGCCCCAGCGCCAGTCCCTCCTGGTGTGCTGCGCCGAGCCATCGGCTATCTCGCTAACCAACGCCTCTCGGCCATCATGGCCTACGCGGCGCTGCTGATAGCAACACTCGCACAATTAGCGGTTCCGCAACTCATCCAAAACATGATCGAGGCTATGGCGCCGAATGCAGCGCTCTCCGACCGCACCCTGGCCGAGCGACTGTTGATCAACGCCGCACTCGTGATCGTGGCATTGGCCGTGGTGCGTGGCGTGTTCTCATTTATCCAGGCCTACATGGCCGAGAAGACATCGCAAGGGATGGCCTTCGATCTGCGTAACGCGATCTTCGCCAAGATCCAGCGCCTCTCGTTCAGCTACTACGACCGCAACCAAACCGGCCAGTTGATGATCCGCGCCACCGACGATGTCGAGCGGGTGCGTATGTTCATCGCCCAAGGCTTGATGATGGCTGCGCAGGCGTTTCTGCTGCTGGTGGGCGCGCTGATCGTGTTGTCGATCACCAACTGGCAATTGACGCTGGTGGTGGTGCCGCTGCTGCCGCTCGCCATGGTGCTGTTTATGTTCTTCGGGCGCGTTAGCCAGCCCCTCTTCATCCAAGTGCAGATCCGCCTCTCCGCGCTCAACACCATCTTGCAGGAGAACTTGGCGGGCCTCAAGGTGGTGCGGGCTTTCGCTCGCGAGCCGTACGAGATACAGCGCTTCAGCAACTCGGCCACCGCCCTGATGGAGCAACAGTTGCGCGTCAGCCGTGTGTTCTCGTTCCTGTTCCCCGTCGTGTTCCTGGTCGCGCAGCTCGGCCAAGCCGCCGTGCTCTTTGTGGGCGGGCAGCAGATCTTGGGCGGCGCGCTCAACCTCGGCGAATATCAGAAATTCAGCCTGTACCTGGTCTACGTCTTTTTCCCGCTGGGCCAGCTCGGCTTCATCGTCTCGCTGATGTCGCAGGCGGGCGCCTCGGCTGGGCGCATCTTCGAGATTTTGGATGCCACTAGCGATATTACCGATCGTCCGAATGCGATCGAACTGCCGCCGATCACGGGTCGGGTCGAGTTCCGCGATGTGAGCTTCCGCTATTTCGAGAGCAGCGACCCGGTGCTACAAAACGTGAGCTTCGTGGCCGAGCCGGGCCAAACGATCGCGCTATTGGGCGCGACGGGCAGCGGCAAAAGCTCGATCATCAACCTCATCCCGCGCTTCTACGATGCCAGTAGCGGCGCGATTCTGATCGACGGCCACGACGTGCGCGATGTTACCATCGACAGCCTGCGCTCGCAGATCGGCATCGTCTTGCAGGAGACAAACCTGTTCGGCGGCACCATCCGCGAGAATATCGCGTTTGGCCGACCCGACGCGACCATGGAGCAGATCGAAGCAGCGGCGCGGGCGGCCTCGGCCCACGATTTCATTATGCGCTTCCCGCAGGGCTACGATACGCCAGTCGGCGAGCGCGGCACCACACTGTCGGGCGGCCAGAAGCAGCGCATCGCCATCGCGCGCGCCCTGCTGCTCGACCCGCGCGTGCTGATCCTCGACGACTCGACCAGCAGCGTGGACTTGCAGACCGAATTGCAGATCCAGCAGGCGCTCGATCAGCTGATGGAGGGCCGCACCAGCTTCGTGATCGCGCAACGCATCAGCACCGTGCTCAACGCCGACCTGATCTTGGTGCTTGATCAAGGGCGGCTGGTGGCGCAGGGCACGCACGCCACGCTGATGGAGAACAGCCCGATCTATGCCGAGATCTACCATTCGCAGCTTACTGGCGAGACGCATTCGATCTGATGTTAGGGGCGCGGCTCGGACTGCGAGTTGCGCTTAGGAGGATAGAGACGATGATCGGTGGGATGATGGGTGGCCGCCACCTGCTAGAGGTCGAAGCCTCCAAGCCGAAACGCTTGAGGGAGACGCTGCGGCGCTTCTGGCTCTATTTTCGGCCCTACTGGCTGGTCATATTGGTGGCGTTTGCCTGCATTATTATCAGCTCGCTGACACAAGTGCTGAGTCCGGCGCTGTTCGGCGCAGTGGTTGATTGTTATTTGGTGCCGCAGCCACAGGCCTGTTGGTACGCAACAGTTTCGAGCGATATGTCGACGGCGGCCCGTATCTCCGGCATCACCGGGCTGATCGGTTGGCTGGTGCTGTTGTTTATCGCTGGCTCGCTGCTGAACGGCGCGGCGTTCTACGCGATGAATTGGGCTGGCCAACGGGCCTTGCGCAAGATCCGCAACGACCTGTTCGCCCAGATTCATCGGCTGTCGCTGGGTTACTACGCCCGCAACGAGGCCGGCAATGTGATGAGCCGCATTACCAGCGACACCGACACCATCCAGCAGGTGCTCAGCTTCGCCCTACTGAACGTGGTCAGCGGCATCTTGCTGATCATTATGATCGTGGTGGCGATGGTGCGGGCCAATCTACCTTACGCACTGCTGAGCCTGAGCATGCTGCCCTTGATGGTGCTAGCGACCTTCTACTTCTCCAACCAGGCCCGCAAGGCGTTCCGGATCAGCCGTCGGCAGATGGGCAGCGTCAACGCCGACCTGCAGGAGAGCATCGCAGGCGTGCGCGAGGTGCAGGCCTTCAACCGCGAGGATGAGAGCATCGAGCAGTTTCGGCGCGCCAATGCGGCGAATCGCGATGCGAATGTGCGCGCGGCCAGCTTCACCAGCGCGCTGAACCCGGTGCTAGAGGCGCTCGGCTACGTGGCGCTCGCGATCGTCGTGGTGATCGGCGGCCTAGAGGTGTTGCGCAACCAATCGCTGTTCGGTGGCGAGGTGGTGACGCTGGGCTTGGTGTTCGCCTTCTTGCAGTACGTCCAGCGCTTCAATATGCCCATCCAGCAGATCGCGATGATGTGGACGAACATTCAGAGCGCGATCGCGGGTGGCGAGCGCATCTTCAGCCTGCTCGATGAGCAAGCCGATATCGTCGAGCGCCCCAACGCCATTGCGATGCCGCCGATCGAGGGGCGGGTGGTGTTCGACAATGTGTACGCCGAGTACGAGGAGGGCGTGCCGGTGCTGCGCGGCGTCAGCTTGCAGGCCGAGCCGGGCCAGATGATCGCGATCGTCGGGCCGACGGGCGCGGGCAAGACCACGCTGATCAACCTGCTGCCGCGTTTCTATGATGTGACCGGTGGCAGCGTCACCATCGACGGCCACGATGTGCGCGATGTGCAACTCGCCAGCCTGCGCCAGCAGATCGGCATCGTGTTGCAGGACTCGTTTCTGTTCTCGGACACGGTGATGAACAATATCCGCTACGGGCGGCTCGACGCCACCGATGAGGAAGTGATCGCGGTGGCCAAACTCACCCTGGCCGATAGCTTTATCGAGCGGCTGCCGCAGGGCTACCAGACCGTGCTGGGCGAGCGGGGCAGCGGCCTCAGCCAGGGCCAGCGCCAGTTGATCGCGATTGCGCGGGCGGCGCTCGCGAACCCCCGCATCCTGATCTTGGATGAAGCGACATCGAGCGTTGATACGCGCACCGAGCGTATGATCCAGCAAGCGTTTGATCAACTGCTGAAGGGGCGCACCAGCTTCGTGATCGCGCACCGCCTCAGCACCATCCGTCACGCCGACCAAGTGCTGATGCTGCGCGATGGGCAGATCGTCGAGCGCGGCACGCACGAGGAATTGCTCGCCAAGCAAGGCGCGTACTACGAGCTGTATATGAGCCAGTTCCGCGCGAACGATGAGGTGCCCGCTGTGTGAGTTGCAAGGTGAGAAGGTGCTGCACATGTAGTACCTTCTCACAAGAGGAATCTCATCGTGCTTCGTTGTTTTCCTCGCAGAGATCTCTCACTTCGTTCGAGATGACAAAGCTTTTCGTTGCTTTCCCAGCGACATTCTGGACGGAGCGCGCTGCATCCACAGAGTCATTCTGGGCGGAGCGCATCGCACCCACAGAGTCATTCTGGGCGGAGCGCACCGCACCCACAGAGTCATTCTGAACGGAGTGCGCAGCACGAAGTGAAGAATCTCACCGCGTATTGACAGCGAAGCACAATGTCATTCATTGTCAAGTTGTGTCGACCTGTCAGGTGCGTCAAGATCGGATTTTGTAGCATTAGAAAGCTGTAAAACGAACCTAACAGGTCAAAGCAATGCTTTACATTGTGTTCCTAGCAGAGATCTCTCACTTCGTTCGAGATGACAAAGCTTTTCGATGCTTCCCCAGCGACATTCTGGACGGAGCGCGCTGCACCCACAGAGTCATTCTGAGATGCCGATATCGCGGTGCGATATGTAGAGGGGCAAAACATGGCTATGTTCTGAGTAGCGGAGCGCGCTGCACCCACAGAGTCATTCTGAACGGAGTGCGCAGCACGAAGTGAAGAATCTCACCGCGTATTGACAGCGAAGCACAATGTCATTCATTGTCAAGTTGTGTCGACCTGTCAGGTGCGTCAAGATCGGATTTTGTAGCATTAGAAAGCTGTAAAACGAACCTAACAGGTCAAAGCAATGCTTTACATTGTGTTCCTAGCAGAGATCTCTCACTTCGTTCGAGATGACAAAGCTTTTCGATGCTTCCCCAGCGACATTCTGGACGGAGCGCGCTGCACCCACAGAGTCATTCTGAGATGCCGATATCGCGGTGCGATATGTAGAGGGGCAAAACATGGCTATGTTCTGAGTAGCGGAGCGCGCTGCACCCACAGAGTCATTCTGAACGGAGTGCGCAGCACGAAGTGAAGAATCTCACCGCGTATTGACAGCGAAGCACAATGTCATTCATTGTCAAGTTGTGTCGACCTGTTAGGTGCGTTAAGATCGTATTTTGTAGCATTAGAAAGCTGTAAACGCACCTGATAGGTCAAAGCAATGCTTTACATTGTGTTCCTAGCAGAGATCTCTCACTTCGTTCGAGATGACAAAGCTTTTCGTTGCTTCCCCAATGCCATTCCGAACGGAGCGCATCGCATCCACAGAGTCATTCTGGGCGGAGCGCATCGCACCCACAGAGTCATTCTGGGCGGAGCACACCGCATCCCCAGAGTCATTCTGAGCGGAGTGCGCAGCACGAAGTGAAGAATCTCACCGTGTATTGACAACGAAGCACAATGTCATTCATTGTCAAGCTTTTCCGGCCTGTAAGGTGCGTTAAGATCGTGTTTTGCGGTATTAGAAAGCTGTAAAAGCACCTGGCAGGTCAAAGCAATGCTTTACATTGTGTTCCTCGCTCCTCTCACTTCGTTCGAGATGACAAAGCTTTTCGTTGAACATGAAACAGAGTATCTACTACAACTAGTAGTATCTCTTTACATTTTTCTAACAAATAAGTCCAACTTTTTTGCGGTTCGTAACGTCTAATTGGATATCAAGAGTTGAGACGAACGGTTTCGCAGCCAGCGGGTCGACCGAGAACATCCTCTCGGTTGCCTGCTTCGAGCGCGACAGAGCGCCATGAACGTGATGATGCTCCCGTTCATCTCCAAATGTATGAGTGATGTTCGCCGTTGTACGCGTAGCAATCAGCCGAACCGCTGACGCGCATCAGCCGAACGATGCGGCGTTAGCGCGATCACTGCGCAGGGCATGGGCGATGCGATGCCGCCATCAGATGCGGCATGACATAATGTTTTGGTGTCATCTCAAGTGACCCAAAACGAAAACGGGCCGATTATGGTATACGATGTGGCGATCGTCGGCGGTGGCCCTGCAGGCACCGCTGCCGCGCTAACCTTACTGCAGCACACATCATTGAACGTTGTTGTTTTTGAGCGTACCGACTACAGCGGACTTCGGATTGGTGAGACAGTTCCAATGTCTCTAGGTCCACTATTGACCTATTTGGGCGTTTGGAAGCGTTTCGTCAACGAGCAACATCTGCAGAGCTACAGCACTGCCGCTGCTTGGGGCGAGCCAGAGCCGAGCGCCCTTGATTTCCGCTTCAGCGGCTACGGCATCGGTTGGCATATCGATCGTCAACGCTTCGATGTCATGATGGCCGAGGAGGTGGAGCGGTCTGGTGGGCGCTTGGAGCGCAACACCACGGTTGTGAGGGCTACTCGTGAGGAGGATGCTTGGCTCCTCAAAGCGATCCAACACAATGGCGAAGAGCTACAGGTGGGGGCGCGCTACGTGATCGACGCGAGCGGACGAGAGGCCACGATCGCTCGTCAACTCGGCGCCGACCTTCGCGTGTTCGATCGTCTGACGAGCGTGATGGGCTGCTTCACATTCGAGGATTCCATCGAGCGCCCGCCCTACACGCTGATTGAGGCTTGCCCGTCGGGTTGGTGGTACTCGGCATTGCTGCCGGGCCAGCGGATCGTAGCGGCTTGGATGAGCGATAGCGATCTGATCGAGGCAGGGCGCGAACAGTCGCTCGATGGCTGGCTGGCCCGCTTATCCGAAGCGCCATACACCAAGGCTCGCTTGGCAGGCGCGCGCTTCGATGGCCTGTTGGCTCCACAGGCGCTTGGCTCGCAAAGCCTCAACACGGCAGTGGGCGATGGCTGGGTGGCGGCGGGCGACGCGGCGTCGGTGTTCGATCCGCTCTCCTCGATGGGGCTGGGCCACGCGATCAGCTCGGGCGTTCATGCGGCGCGAGTCGCAGACGCCGCACTCGATGGTGATGAGACTGTGGGCGATGAGTACAATGCCAGTATTGACCGGATCGTGGAGACTTACACCGAGTTGTGCCAGCGCCACTACAGCTACGAGCAGCGCTGGCAGAATCAGCCGTTCTGGGCTCGTCGGCACGCCACCATCGCGCTCGAATACGCGGCTTAATCGTGGGACAACGTAATACGCTTGATCGGCCTTCTGTGCATCGCAGGAGGTCGATGCTATTTTGAAAGGCGTTTCGTGCTGGTGTGGCAAAACTGGTTGGTTACGACAAGTGGATGTTGAGTGAGGGAGCAGGAACAGAGGGGCACAGCATCCTTGCTGTGAGAAGAGACTAGAAGATATTGATGCGAAAATCGGGTCGCCACCCTAACTGTTGAGTTGCTTTTTCGATCGTGACCGTCCCATCATCTTCAGCAATATTGTAGATCCCCGCTTTGCCCCGTGTGGTGGCGCGGCGTGCTGCATCGGCGGCGGCATCCACATGCACCGACCCTTTGCCAGGCGGCTCGTCGAACCCGGTACCAGGGCCGTACAACCTTCCATAACGTAACACCAGACCATTGAACGGCGCGCTCAATACCTGCGTCTCCAGGCTAGCGACTCCGCGCGCGGTCAGCCCTTGGGGGCCGGGCTGTAGGTTGAGAGGCATTTCCTCGCGGTAGGGCATCGGGCCGGGCGCGTAGATGAACGAGATGCTCTGGGCGATCATACGGCGGACGCTGCGGGCCGCCACAGCAGCCGCCACCAGATTGCGCGTGCCGATTTCGCGCAGGCGTGCGTTGCGCGGCAGTGCCTCAGCCATCTTCGATGGGTCAAGCCCAGGCGGCAGATCCGTCAGTTGGTGGATGACGACCGAAGGTCGCACGTTGCGCACAGCACTCGCGAGCGCCACTTCGTCGAACACATCGACGACCACAGCCTCAACCCCCATTGAACGGAGTTCGGCTGCTCGTTCTGGCGAGCGCGTCGTGCCAACCACGTGCCAGCCATCACCGATCAAGAGACGACAGAGGCGGCGTCCGATCGCACCACTAGCCCCTGCGACAAAAATGATATTGTTGATCATTGACGATACCGACGTGACAACCAAAGGAAGCCAGCAGCAACCAATAATAAGCCCCAATTCCAAAAGGTTTGCGGTAGCGCGAAGTTCAGCACAATCGATAGGATAACGCACACGAGACCTATGATAGAACAAACGATTTGCATTCGAGGATTCGAGTTAGGCATGCCTTGAAATCCTTACCCTATTTGCAGGTTTCGGCGGTCGCGTTTGCACCCGATAGTGTAAGCGATGATAGGGTTTATTGGCAAAACGGCTATCCGTGTCACAATGACGCTCAGTATTAGCTTCCGCCCATTGGCTGGCCCTCTGAACGACGGTAATAACTTCTCGTAGAATGTTATGCCTCAACGAAATCGTAAGGTGTGACACGTTCCGCCTACTACGTTGTAGCGAGGGGCTATCCAGTATTTCGCGCTCGTCGGTAGCGTCGTGACGATGCGCTCGCAATGTGGGGAGCTTCTAGCAGTCAATCGCAGCAGAAGTTAACCGTATTATACCACCCAATTGCTCGGGAGAGCTATATATCATATAGATTAGTAATTACCCGAATGAAGCTTCCTCGGCATAGGAATGAGGCAAAAGCTTTTTTGGCTCGAAAGAGATGATATACCATATATGATTTTAACGGTCACAATGATGTCTATGCACGATCGTTCTGGGTTATGTTTGAAAGCCAATGATGTCCTGATCACATTGAAACGCCTCGTCGAGCAGCCGTGGCGCAACAGAGTCGGCGTTGAGTTCGCAGGCCAAGCGCACATCCTCGGCGTGCTCCCGCTCGATCAATTCGCGCCCCGATGAACAGTCCCGAATCGTCGCCCAGAGCGTTGCCTGTGCGCTATGGAACGCCTGCTCCGCCATCATCGCCTCGGGCGATTTGCGCCCGCTCAGCGCGCTGATGATCGCTCCGGCTCCCAACAGATCCTCGATAGCAGGTCGCAGCGTATCATCTTGTGGCCAGCGTTCGCCGCAGGGCACCACGCCGATGCGTGGCCCGTGCTGCTGTGCGGCGCGCGCTACCGCTTGCGCGTTGCGTAAGCAGCCCGCGTAGGTGGGAGTCTGTCCGGTCGCGAGGGAGATGGTGGAGCCGTTGGGGCTGGGCAGTATGATGCGCTGCCCGTTTGTGAGGGCCATCAGCGATACGGGTGAGAGCGAATAGCTACCGCTGCCGTGCGGGCCTGCTAACAGTGCGCCCTTGCTTTTCGCAAAGGCTTCGCGTCCAGCGTCCTTCCAACGGTACGGGAATACGATGCCGCCCCTGCTCACCGCCACGCTCACGGCGGTGGTGAACGATAGCACATCCACGATGATCACCGCATCGCAGTGAGGCGCGAGCGCTTCGGCCCCGTGCAGGCCCCATTCGCAGCGGATATCGTAGGCGTGTTGGTCAAAGTACGTCACTGGCCGATCCATCAAGCGAGGTTATTGCGGGGGAGTATAGCACCAATTTGGCGTTGCTGATAGTCTCCTCGCTTGATGGTTGAGCGAAAACGCACTAGATTGCTACGATGAATGGTGAGAGAGGCGGCTTGTTTGTTTGGGCAACGGTGGCTCAGTGTTATGCCTTGTTGTCGGCTATGAGATCACACCCGAACGGTTGGCGTATCGACGAGATGTTCGGACAAGAACCAGACTTGCTGCTCGTGCGTGCGCAGCACATCGCCGACCAACAGATCGTTCGTGGTGCTATCGCCATTAAAGACAGTCTCCTCGATGGCGGTGCGCACCCCGGTGATGATCGTCTCGTGGGCCGCCAGCAGCCGCGAGAGCATTGCGGGCACGGTCTCAACGCCACTTGGCGGACGTTCGAGAGTGGTCATCTCGGTGGCCAGCCAGAGATCTGCGACTGCAACGCCGCCCAACCCTTGGATTCGCTCCGCCAACTGATCGATCAGCGCGAGTTGTTCGCCGGCGTGCTTGTCGAGGAGGAGATGCAGTTGATTGAAGGTCGGGCCGCGCATTTGCCAGTGTGCTTTTTTATAGAGACTGTGAAGGACAAGCGTATCGGCCAGGATCTGATTGAGCAACTGGGTGCTCAATTGCCGGGCTTTATGGCTCAGTGCAATGGGCATCAGGCGCAACGTGCCGAATTCTTGAATAATTGGGCCGTGCTGCGCGTAGAGCGGCTGACTGCTTGTCGCAATATCTTCATCTTCGCGTTGAGTAATCATCGAAGGTTCCTCCTATAGACTGTATTTGTATGAGCACACTGTACACAAATCGCTCGTTATGCACATCGCGCAGTCGGATCATTGTTGAATCGACTAGTTGAGCCGTTATAAAGCAATGATTGTGGACGATCACGCACCTATCCACCTGGATAGGTCAGTTCACATTGTCTTATCGTGATGAATGTGATAGTATCTTTCAATGAGCCGAACGCTTCTTGATGCTCACGTGTACGAGCAGTTTGAAACACCTTTGATGAAGCGCTCTAATGGCACAATCTTCTACCTCATCGCATTGCTACTGACTCTCTTTTGGCGTCAGTTCGCTGTCGTCAACCCTATCCCCTGGCACAACCAAAGAACGGCATTCCCTCGAATTAGCATACATATCAACGAACTTCCGATGTGGAGAGAAGGATGACGAAGTTGATGCTCTGGCGGCCTAGGTCGCTTGTTGTTGCGAAATATGGGAACGCGATATTGGCCGTAGGTGCCGTAGTCATCTTGACGCAGTGGATGGAGACACTGCTCCCTTCGACGCCGCAGGTTTCGTTGCTGTTGTGCGCTGTGATGGTGAGCGCCTGGTTCGGTGGTTTCGGACCGGGGCTTGTTGCGGTTGTGCTCAGCAGTGGGGCGTTCGCGTTCTTCTTTCTCGCGCCGTTCGATAGGTTAGAGATAACGTTTAACGAACTGCCGCGCTTGGTGGTGTTCATCGTCTCGGCGCTGTTGGTCGGCACGCTGAGCGCCACGCAGCGACGCACCGCCGAGTCGCTCAGGCGCGCCCGCGACGACCTGTACAGCACCGTGCAGGAGCTTCAGCGCACCAACGCAGCCTTGTACTCCGAGAATATCGAGCGCAAACGGGCCGAGGAGCAGTTGACGCAGGCCGCTCAACAGTTGGAGCAACGGGTTGCCGAGCGCACTCACGAACTTCTGACGCTGTTGGAGATCTCGAATACGATCGCCTCGACTCTAGAGTTGCAGCCGCTCCTGCACGTGGTGCTCGATCAGTTGCAGGCGGTTGTACACTACACCGATACGACCATCTTTGTGCTGGAGGGGGATGAACTGGTGGTGCTGGGCCATCGCGGCCCGTCCTCCAGCGAGCAGATAGCGCAGTTGCGCTTCCCTGCCGCGCAAGCTGTCGATTATCAAGCGGTGCGTAATGGCGGCCCCATCATCATCGATGATCTGCAAGCGGATAACGAGCAGGCCCGTGCCTTCCGCGAATCGGCGCAGATGCTCTACTTCATGTCGCTCTGTCGCGCCCGCTCGTTGATGGTGGTGCCGCTGATCGTGCGTGAACGCCTGATCGGCATTCTGTGGGTCGGTGATGAACAAACGCACGCCTACACCCCTCACGATGCGCAACTCGCGCTGGTATTCGCCAACCAAGCCGCAGCCGCCATCGAGAACGCTCGGCTCTACAACCACGCCCGCGATATCGCCACCATCGAGGAGCGCCAACGCCTCGCACGCGAACTGCACGACGCGGTGACCCAAACGCTCTTTTCGGCCAGCCTGATCGCGGAGGCGCTGCCGGAGGCGTGGCGGCGCTCGCCCGAGAAGGCGCAGCGCGGTGTGGAGGAGTTGCGTCTGCTCACGCGGGGCGCGCTGGCCGAGATGCGCACGCTGTTGCTGGAGTTGCGCCCGGCGTCGATCACCGAGAAGCCACTGGGCGAACTGCTGAACGCGCTATGCGCCTCCGTGACGAGCCGCACCCGCATCCCGATTCAGTTACATTTGCGGGGTGAAGCGCTGCTCGCGCCGCCCATCCAGATCGCGCTGTATCGCATTATTCAAGAGGTGCTCAACAATATCGCCAAACACGCAGCGGCCAGTCAAGTGATCATCACTGGCTCGTACGAATCGGATCACGTGGAGATCCGCATCACTGACAATGGGCGCGGCTTCGATCCCAGCTCGCTCGCGCCCGGCTCGTTGGGGCTCGATATTATGCGAGAACGAGCCGCCAACATCGGTGCTATGCTACAGTTGGATAGCCAGCCGGGCCAAGGGACCGAGGTGCGGCTGGAGTGGTGGGCTACGTCGATGGTGCGGATGCAGGGAGGGATTGTCTGATGTCGATGATACGTGTGCTGTTGGTTGATGATCACGCAGTGGTGCGGACCGGCTTGAGCTTCTTTCTCTCGACGACCGACGATATCGAAGTGGTGGGCGAAGCTGCCGACGGCGAGCAGGCGGTGCAGCTCTGCGAGCAACTGCGGCCCGATGTGGTACTGATGGATATGGTGATGCCGCGTATGGACGGCTTCACTGCGATGCAACAGATTCGCCAGCGCACCCCCAATGTGCGCATTTTGGCGCTGACCAGTTTCCTCGAAGGGGACTTGGTGCAGCGCGCCCTGCAGGCCGGAGCCAGCGGCTATCTGCTCAAAGATGTGCAGGCCCACGACTTGGCCCAAGCGATTCGGGCGACCTACGCGGGGCGCTCAACGTTGGCGCCCGAGGCGACCCAGGCGCTCATTCAGATGGTGGCGCAGCCCACGCACCCGCTCGAAGCGCTGTCGGAGCGCGAGTTGGAAGTGCTCACTCGCATGACCAACGGCTTGAGCAACGGCGAGATCGCCGCCGAATTGAACATCAGCATCAACACTGTGCGGCACCATGTCCGCAACATCTTGGCCAAACTCGAAGTGACCAACCGCACTGAAGCGGTGCATGTGGCTATGCAGCGCGGTCTAGTGCAGTAATAGCACAGCTATCCAATCGGATAGGCATTCCATCATCCAACTGGCTCAATAAGGAACGCCTCAGGTGCACGATGCATCGGAGGCGTTCTTGTTGTACTGTTAGGATGGAGAACGTCCCGAGGAAAACCAATGCGTGTGCTTTTAGCCGACAATCAACCACATGTACGTGTTGCCATCCACTTTTTGCTCGATCAACAGCCCAACGTCCACCTGATCGGGGCCGCCGACACCTGCGACCTCTTGCTGGAGCAGAGCCGCACGCTGCGCCCAGACCTCATTCTGGTGAATTGGGAGCTGTGGCGCCTCTGCTGTGCCGAGTTATGCGCCAGCCTGCGCGCCCGTCCGCAATGCCCCAAGCTGATCGTGTTTAGCAGCCGCTTCGAGGTGCGCCAAGCCGCGCTGAACAGCGGTGCCGACACTTTTTTCTGCGTCTATGACCCGCCAGAGACGTTCATCCACCTCGTGCAGAAGGCGATGGTGCATCAGCCTCACGGCGCACAGCATCAGTAGCGCTTGGGTGTTTTGGCAAGGGAGCGGCGGATGTGAGAAGATGTAAAGATGCTGATGTGCCGATACGTTCATCGGTTGCCCTTCATCGTATTCGTGCATGACGGCGAGATCACCGATTGAACGTGTACAATGGCTCCTCAATCGCTTTGCGCAGTTCGCCCTGGAAGGCTGTCAACCGGGGATAGGCTGCGAGGTGCTCCGTGGTTGGAGTTGCCCCAAGCCGTCATCGGCCCAGGCCAACACCTGTGGCCACTGTTCCAAGGCCTGGTACGCGGCCACAAGATCGATGTACGGCCGGCCCTGCTGCGGCCCGATCAAGCGACACAGCGCCTCGCGTTTGCTCAGGTCGTAGGTACGGCGGGCGAGTTCGCGCAGCAACTCGGCTGGGTGGCTGAGGAAAGCGGCCGACTCTTTGTGGTCTGCTGGTTCGCGGCAGAGCTCCCGCAAGTGTGCCTCAAGACCTCGTATCCACTCTGGATGGGCTTCCCAAGCATCCAACAGCGCGTAGCGATTACCGCCGTAGAAGTGTAGTTTTCCAGAGAGATCGTCCGATCCTCGTCACCCTCATCGTCGTCGCTCGCCGTCGGGATCAGCGCTTCAGGGTCTGGGTCGAGCTTCTCGAGGGCAGTGAATAACTGCCGCTTGATCAGGTCGAGGTCGGTCTGGAGTGCGTCGGGCGGGTCGGGGTGCGTGAAGTGGTAGCCGTCTTCGTTAAGGCTGAAGATATCGAACAGGTAATGTAGACGATCGCAGCATCGCGATAGTTCTCGGCCCGGTAAAGCGCTGTTGCGGCAGCGAAAAGGCTATCCATCTCATCGATCCAGCTGTCGTCGCCGAAGCCGCGATACTCGCTGTAGTCTGGGTCGTAGCCCGCCTCATACTCGGCATACTCATCATTAGCGAGCGCATCGTATAGCTTCTGAATGCGCTCAAGCAGCTCATTCTCCTCGACAAGCTCCGGCGCCGCCGTAGCTGCGGGTCGCAATTTCTGACGCATCAGGTTGAGGAAATCGGCTAGGTCGACCTCATTGCGATCGGTCAGAAATCCCAGAACTGTGCCAGCAACTCATCGCGGTTATAGTGTTGTAGGCGCGCATTGATGTCTTGTAGCAATTCGTCCATTATGAGCCTATTCTTCCTTGCGGGAGACAGCGATGCGCGAATACTCAAAACATATCAAGCGCTTGATCCGCGAGCACGCGACGCGGCTCTACGAGATCGAGCTTGGCCAAGCGCTCGGGAAACTAGAGCAGCACTTTGTTGCGTGGCATAGTGGCCATATCAGTGCATTCGAGCTGAGCGACCACATCCACACCTTCCATCAAAGCCCAGCCCGCGAGCTAGGGAGCCGCTACAACGCGCGCATCGACGATACCCTGGTTGCCCATGCCATTGTCACCGACCTGTTGCCCCGCGAGACCATCCCTGCCGAACTGCTGGAGGCGCTTCAGCCGATCATGGCATTTTACGAGTATGAGCAGGAGTAGCATAATCGCAACATTGGCATGGCGGATGTGGGGCTGAGGAAACGTAAAATGAGCCATCCCACCGACGTGATAGGTGGGATGGCTTTGATGAATTTACTCAAGCGCAAGGAAGCGGGTGTTGGTATTGCCGAACGAAAATACCGGCTCGAAAATAAGCGTAAGCTGTTGTTCACCTTCCGTTACACCAAGTACATCCTAGCCCTCTAATATGCCACATCATCATCACACAGTTACTGTGTCCTTTGCCCCTCAACAGCTTCCCAACGCTCAATAAACTCCTCGTGTACATAGAAATGGAAGTTTGGCACGATCATCGGCTTCAGCTTGATAGTGCCGCTTGTAATAAAGGCTGCATACTCAACTAGCTTGGAGGTTGGGGTTAAGCCATGACGTTCGGCGCGGGCGATCAAGTCGGTCACGTCATTCTTACTGTAGGTACGAATGTGGTAGGTCTTAACTTGGCCACCATCATCAAAACGTAAGTAAACAAGCCACATAAGTTATCACACTCCAGTAGCAAAGCATTCTGCATCTAGACCACACCTCACGGAGTAGGCGTAGTTTGCTTCTTCTTTTCATACAGACCGACTGTTGCTTTCAGGCGGTCAGCATAGTTATATAAGTCGTCTGTTTGGGAGATAGATACGCGAACTTCTTTTTGGTCGTCAAAAAAGCTCACGGATTTTTGGGTTCCATTGAAATGCAGACGACAGATAGGCTTGCGATTGTTGTCATCAAGCAGAATGCCGCAGTAACTGAGAACATCACGCATCGTGATACGCTTAACATCGACCACATTATGAAGAATTGCCTTAACGATGTACAAGCCTTCGCGCTCTTCTTCAGTTGTTACTACCTGTGGTCCATTGGAAACAGCCATACTCTCTTCAGTACTCACTGTCTCAGCCTCAGTGGGTTTATCAACTGTAACAGATGCTCCATCAGAAGCGAGCGCTGTCTTCAACCGATCATTGATTTGGTCGTTAATAAACTGTTTGAGCGCTTTACGCGTAAACTGTGCAAACTGGTCGCGGACGGACTGAGTCATACGGCCCTGATATACCTGTGCAGCAAAGAACTTAACAAACTCATCAGATGGATCTTGCATTTGCTCCGCCATAATGCGGCGTATCTCATGAGTGTATTTCAGTTCACTTGCTGTTGTGAGAATATTGTTTAGGTCGTAAGATGACTTGGTGAATTTCTTGAGTTCTTCAACAGCTTGTTCTTTGAAATCTAACATATTGAATTCAAAGAAAGGTTTTGAATCCATTTTGTTCGGCGCTTCAAGATCTGTGAAGAACCAATAAATAACACCATTTGTTAGAACGCCGAAACGCGCCGAAGTAACACTGAAATAACGATATAATTGCGATGCATGAACCTTGCTTAAATCAGTAGCATGATGCTTGCACTCAAACAAGATAATCGGCTTTCCTTCACGCAGAATTGCATAATCAACCTTTTCTCCCTTTTTAATTCCAATATCAGCATTTAACTCAGGGGTGACCTCGGTAGGGTCAAAAACGTTATAGCCAAGAGCTGTAATGAAGGGCATAATGAGGGCGTTTTTTGTGGCTTCTTCAGTTTGGATGTGTTCCAACTGCTTGGGTAAACGTGCGGCTAACGCGCGGATTTTGTCGATGAAATCCATAGCTTCCTCCTTTGTTTTAATTGGTTGAGTGTCTATTGAGGATCGGGCACGTAAACAGTTGCCTGCTATTTCAATAGACAATCAAATATCAGCGTAGTAGAGCACATTTGTGCACTAAGGTAGTACTACGAGGATGTGGAATATGAAGCTTTAGGACTTAGTTCACAGCGATTCGCTATCTGTGCAGCCATTGTTGGGCTGTTAGTTGCACGTTTGCGTTTTGTATGCCCGCAATGCGGGTTATGAGGGAAAGCCGAGAGAAGGGAACTATGCGCGAATCATTATTTAACGCTGGGCAATGACATTGATGCACAATTACATCAAATGTACATACGCGCTGTTGGTTAGTTGTAGACAATAATACCTAATGGATACTTCGCGCATGAGATGTGTCGCAGTGGGGATAAATGGGGTGCCCGATGGGTTTCGAACCCACAACCTCCTGATCCACAGTCAGGCGCTCTGCCATTGAGCTACGGGCACCGCGACAAAGCAGAGTATAGCATAAGGCGTCAGTATCGTCAAATAAATTTGCTATAATACAGCCGACGCACACCGAGGAGAGGATCTGGAACCATGAATCAACATTTCACCAGTTACGATGTGATTGTGATTGGCGCAGGCCACGCCGGCTGCGAAGCCGCCCACGCCGCCGCCCGCATGGGCTGTCGCACCATGTTGCTCACCATCGATATCGACAAACTGGCGCATATGTCCTGCAATCCGTCGATCGGCGGCCCCGCCAAAGGCCACCTCGTGCGCGAGATCGATGCGCTCGGCGGGCTCATGGGCCGTATCACCGACCAAAGCTTCATCCAGATCCGCCTGCTCAACGAAAGCAAAGGCCCCGCCGTCCAAGCCCTGCGCGCCCAGGCCGATAAGCGCCTCTACGCCCGCCTGATGAAGGAGGCGCTGGAGGATACGCCCAACCTCGACCTCAAGCAGGCCATGGTCGAGCGGATTGTGCCGCCCAGCCAGCCCAACGACCTGTTCCAGGTGCTCACTCACACCGGGCGCATCTACCAGTCGCGCACGCTGGTGCTCACCACGGGCACTTTCTTGCGGGGCCGCGCCATCACTGGCGATGCGATCTGGGGTGCGGGTCGCGCTGGCGAAGCTCCCGCCGTCGCACTCGGCCAAGACCTCGCCGCGCTCGGCTTTCCGCTGGTGCGCCTCAAGACAGGCACGCCGCCCCGCATCGACGCCCGCACCATCGATTTCAGTCAGACCGAGGTGCAGTTCGGCAGCGATGTGCCGCGCTACTTCGGCCACTACTACGCCGCCAACGGCGACGAGCCGCCCGCGCCCGCCTACAGCGGCGCTCCCGCGTCGATCTACCCGCAGGCCATGCTCGACACCTGGCGACCGCAACTGCCCTGCTACCTCATCCACACCACGCCCGCCTTCCACGACATCATCCGCGCTAATCTCGACCGCGCGCCGATGTTCAGCGGTGTCATCGAGGGCGTCGGGCCGCGCTACTGCCCCTCGATCGAGGACAAGATCGTGCGCTTCGCCGACAAAGAGCGCCACGGCATGTTCCTCGAACCCGAGGGTTGGAGCACCAACGAAGTCTATGTGCAGGGCTGCAACACCTCGCTCCCCGAGGATGTGCAGTGGACAATGCTGCGCAGCATCCCCGCGTTGCGCAACGTTGAGATCATGCGCGTCGGCTACGCCATCGAGTACGACGCAGTCGCCACGGGCGAGATCAGCGCCGACCTGTCCACCAAGCGCCAGCCCGGCCTCTACTTGGCGGGTCAGATCAACGGCACCACCGGCTACGAGGAGGCCGCCGCCCAAGGCATTATGGCGGGTATCAACGCCGCTCGCTACGTGAAAGGCCAGCCGCCCGTCATCCTGCGGCGCGACGAGGCGTACATCGGCGTGCTGATCGACGATCTGGTCACTAAGGAGATCCACGAGCCGTACCGTATGTTCACCTCGCGGGCCGAACACCGCCTGTTGCTGCGCGGCGACAACGCCGACCTGCGCCTCACGCCGCTAGCTGGCGAGTTGGGCCTGGTGTCGCGGGCGCGCGTCGAGGCCGTTGAGAACAAGCGCGCACAAAGCGCCGCCATCCTCGAGCGTCTGCGAGGCAAGCGCATCTTCCCATCAGCGGCGACGAATGCGCTGTTCGCCAGCAACAACCTGGCCCCGGTCAACATCGAAATGACCGCCGAGGAACTGCTGCGCCGCCCCGAACTGCGCTACGAGCACATCCGTGAACTGCTCGATTTGCCCGAGGCCAGCGATGATGTGATCGAGCAGGTCGAAGTCGAGGCCAAATACGGCGGCTATCTCGTCAAGCAACAGCGCGAGGTGGCCCGCCTGCTGCGCATGGAATCGCGCCGCCTGCCCGCCGACTTCGAGTACGCCAATGTGCGCGGCCTGCGCAACGAGGCCCGTCAGGTGCTGATGCGCTTCCGCCCTGCCACGATCGGTCAGGCCGCCCGCTTGGCCGGCATCAACCCCGCCGATGTGGCCGTGCTGCTCGTAGCACTCGAAAAGAGCGAACAACACAACACCTCTGTTGCGAGTTAACCAAGTGCTCTTTGGGTCGCTGTTATTTTTGGGGAAGAAAGAGGCTACCACATTGTGAACGCCCGTCGCTACGGGCAAACAACGTCGTGTTCAACGTGTGCGCGCTCGGACAGGTGTGGCGCTGACGCGCCAAAACGCGCGCCGCTCTACTCGCGGCCCACGTCGCCTCGCGTTGCCCCACATTGCCCTGCCGCGTTAGCCGAGCCGACGCAGCACAAACACCCGTGGCGTCATCCCGCTCGACCGCACCCGCACCACCTGCTCGACCGTCCACGCCTGCGCGTACTGCTGCGCCACCTGCTCTAGCAAGCGCACCTCGTGCGTGAGCAGCACCATGCGCGCCTGCGGGGCCGCCAAACGACTCGCCTCGGCGAAGATGCGCGGGTACAGGGTCAGGTTCGTATCGTGCGAGCCGCTCAGTTGCCCGAACGGGAGGTCGGCGCAGATCATCGTGGCGCTGGCATCGGCGAGCGGCACCTGCGTCGCATCCCACTGTTCGAGCCGCACACGCCCCCCAAAGCCCGCCGCTCGCAGGTTCTGGCGGGCGCAGTCCAACGCGCTCGCGTCGATGTCGCAGCCGATCGCGCTGCGTGTGGGTGCGAGCGCCAGCCGCTCCACCAGCAGTGTGCCCGAGCCGCAGGCCAAGTTCAGCACGCGGTCGTCGGCGTTGGGTTGGCTCAGGCGCATCATTGCGTGGGCCAGTGTGGCGTTGGGCGCGCCCGGACGGTTACAGACGCGCCAGGCGCGGGTCGCCAGCGGTCGGGGCGAGATGCGGGTCAGCACCTCCCAGCCTGTGCCGTCGCTGCTGCGACGCAGCCGCAAGAGCAGGTCGGCCTCCTCCGCATCGGCCAGGCCCGTTTGTTGGGCCAGTTCACCTCGCAGTCGCGTCATCGTGGCCGAATCCTCGCCAGCCGCACTGATGCGCAGCGATTGGAAGGTTTCGGCGGGGAATAGCGAGCGCACCAGGGCGATCTGCTGCAGCAGTGTGGTGAGGTGCTGGTGGCCCAACAACGCCTTGGGGCGGGGAATGGCGAAGTAGTTGACGAGATAGACGGCTTGGATGCTGCGCAGCCCCAGCAATGCGCGAAGATCGCCGCCATAGCGAAACCGCAGCCTACCGCCGCCCGTCGCTTTGATGTTGTTGACGTTGCGCTTTAGCTTCTGTTCGAGTTCTTCGATGGCGATCGTCTCTAGCCCTTCGAGCACGTCGGCTTCGCAGGCGTAGATGCGGATCGGTGGTTTGCTCTTTGGGGCAGGGGTGCGCGGGTTCGCTTGTCGGTTGGGATGTCTGGGCATCGGGTCTGTTCTCGTTAACTGACACGGTCGTTATGCTCATTGTAGCATACTCCGCTTACTGGCGGTTTATCCATCGTTTTGTATCCACAGATTTCACAGATTGCACAGATTATGTTTTGTCTGTTGTTTGGCTAACCATATTTGCTTGGACGATTTCCGAAGGGATCACTCAGTCATACCGAATCCGGGTGGATTGTTGTCATATCAAAGCCGTTTTAGCCTGCGACAGCAAGGTATTTTACGTTTATGTGATGTTGAGGCGCTGCGTGTAGCAGCGCCTCAACATCACCTTATTTCAGGAAATGTAGGTATCAATGAAAGCTAGAATGACACGATTACACTCAGATATCTTGTTATCAGTAATCATTCGGATTTGCTATCACCAAGTCACCGTGTCACCTTATCACCTTATCTGTTGTTATCGCGAGGAGTGCAAGCGGCGCAGCCATGCGCTGCGGAGCAGCGCGTAAAGTGCGCGCGTTGTGGCGCGCAGCGCCATCGCTGTCCGAGCGCGCACACGTTGAACACGACGTTGTTCTCCCGTAGCGACGGGGTTGAGAGTGCGGATGCTTCTTTTTTCCCAAAACAGAGCGGTGCGATTGGTAGGGTTGCGCTCAGGAATCAAGAAGGCCAGGCCACTGATGGCCCAGCCTCCTACATCTATCGAAAAGGGTGATTATTCGTTGAGTTTCTGGCGGGCTTCGCCTTTGAGGCGCTCGGCTTCGCCTTCGACTTCCATCTGCTCGTTGTCGATCAGGTCGCCAAGACCCTTTTTGATGTTGCCTTTGATCTCTTCGGCGGTGCCTTTGATGCGCTCGGAGGCTTTGGCTGCCTCTTGGCGGCTCTGGCCCTTCAGGCGCTCGGCTTCGCCTTCGACTTCCATCTGCTCGTTATCAATGAGGTCGCCAATGCCTTTTTTGATATTGCCTTTGATCTCTTCGGCCTTGCCTTTAATGCGTTCGCTATTTGCACCCATGATCTTGCTCCTTCGCTGATGTATGAAGTTGTCACGGGATGCTCTTAAAGCACGATTTGTGCCAGAGGGGTTGCTTGCTCTAGCGTGGTGTTGCTGAGTTTGTGGGGAGTTCGGGCTTGTGCGCTAGCGGATGATGGTGAGCACCGCGATCCCGAAGAGGATCTGTGCCAGCACCGATGCGCCTTGTAGCAGCCGCGAGCCGAGCGGTTGTCGCGAGTAGACGATCAGCCCGACTACGGTGTTGATCAGCCCGATGCCGAAGGCCGCGAGCGGCAGGAAGAGCACTTGGTGGCGTGGGCGTGGCTCGGCCACTTGGCCAATGGCGTTGAAGCGCATTGGGACGGTGGGCGCGAGGTTGGGGTAGCGCGCGGCCAGGATGCCCATAATCAGCAGGTTGAGCAGCAGGGCCACGATCAGGAACTGGCGCACGGTGCGGTCGTTCCAGAAGGCGTACAGGAAGATACGGCTCGATTCGACGGTTGGCGCGAGTGGCTTTGTGGCGCCCAAGTTGCGGCGCTGTTCGAGGTCTTGCACGAACGCATCGTGGTCGGCGGGTGAGATGGCGTAGGCGTCGTTGGGCGTGTAGATGACGAGGCAACGCGAGACTGGTTTGGTGGCGAACAGGTGCAGGCGTTTGCCATCGTCGAGTTTGTATTGACCCCAGTAGTAGCCAACGCCCTGCAGTGGGTTCCACGGCAGTTGCTGCTTCCCAAGGCCGAGATCGACGCTGATGATGCTATCGAGCGGAATGACAGCGCGATTGCCGAGCCAGTTGACGTACATGCCGTTGCGGTCGAGCGCGTAGCTCAGTGTGAGTGCGCTCGCGAAACGGTAGGCCAGCACGCCCGAGAGAAATAGGAGGACGAGCACGGCGACCATGCGACTATAGACACTGAGGTTGATCTGCCAATCTTGCGGCGGGTTGCTGAAGTTTTGCAGCAGCGGCCACGCCAGGTAGACTGCACCGCTCAAGGCGATAATCAGGAGAAGCAGACCGATCCAGCGGCCAATTGATGGTTGTGGTTTCCAGCGTCGCACAGTGTTTTGAGTGATAGCCAGTGGCCCGCTTATGCGCGGGCCACCGAGTATCGCTAGAGTTACGTTACGGGGTAGCCGTTGGCGTTAAGGTACTGGTGGGCGTCGGCGCGAGAGTCGCTGTGGGCGTCTCGGCAGCCTCGGCTGTGGCCTCGGGCGTCGGCTCCGGTGTTGGTTCTTCTGTCGGTAGCGGCGTGTTGTAGAGCGAGACCGTCGGGCGTGGCAGTGGCGTCACTTCCTGAGTTGGCTCAGGCGTTGGCGTCGGATCTTGCGGCGGGTAGAAGTTGATGGTCGATGCCGCGCGCTGCTCCTGTAGCCATTTGTTGAACACGTCCTGACGCGCCGCTTTGATCTGTTCTTCATACGTTGGGATAGTGCGGTTATCCAGTTTGATGATGTGCCAGCCGAAGGGCGTGCGAACGAGGTCGCTGATCTCGCCTTCTTCGAGCTCGGCGACTGCCGCCACAAAAGCGGGGTCGAACTGGTTACCGTCGGTGGTGGCACCGTCCTTATCAAACGATGGCAACCTGCCGCCAGCCTCGCTCGTTGCTGCGTCCTCGGAATACTCTTTCGCCAGTTCAGCGAAGTCGGCGCCATCGCGCAGTTGCGCCAGCACGGCTTCCGCATCGGCACGGCGCGCTTCGAAGGCGGCCTCGATGTTGGTGGAAGTCAGCGGCTCGGTGACAGCGAACAGGATATGCCGCGTCTCGATGCTTGTTGGGTCGGTGCTAGCGGTGAAGGAAGCATCGGGCAGCAGGTGCTCCTCGATCTTCGAGACCAACACATTGCGCTGATACTGTTCGTGCAGCGCGGTCTTGAAGTCATCGAGCGTGAGTTCGCTCAAGACACCATAGTTCAGGAGGGTGTTCAGGTAGGAGTCGTACAGTTTGCCGATGATGGCTTCTTGTCGCGACTGCGCCTGTGCCCCTTGTGGTGTCGGAGTCGGTGTAGCGGTCGGCTCCTCGGTGGCCTCCACCTCCTCGGTCGCGGTCGGTGTCGCGCTGAGGGTATCGGTAAGCGTTTCGGTATCGCTTACCGCTGCGGTAGCAACTGGTGTAGGAGTTGCTGGGGTCTCCTCAGGGAACGTCGAGCCGAGGTCGGCGATGAGCGCCTGTGCGATCTCCTCTTCGTTGGCTTGCAGGTTCAACTCCTGGGCGCCTTTGAGGATGAGTTGGCGATCGATCCAGTTGTTCAGGGTGAGGTTATCAACCGCTGCGGTATCGATCGATGATAGCTCGTTGTTCAGCGTCGGGATCTGGCTAGCGATCTGCTGAGTCAGTTCTGGACCGAGCGTGCTGATCAGTTCGAGGTTCTTGATCGTATTCGTGATGTTACGGGCAATCTCGTTGCGGCGTTCGTTGGAGTATTCTCGGCGCGAGAGCGTTTGTCCATTGACTGCGACAACGGGACGGCTTGGTAACCAGAGGCGCTCGTAGCCGAGGCCGATGAGGATTGCGAGGAGCGCTAAGCCGATCGCCACTGCAGTGATGGTAATCACGATCCGCTGTTTGCGCTGTTCGCGTTCGTGACGCGAGCGTACGCGGCGGGCGTGGACGGATTGCTCAGGCTTCTGTGGTTTTTTTGGTGTTTGGGCCATGCTCACCACATATTAATACATAAAACGCAAAACGCTCGAAGCCCTCACGTTTTACGTTTTACATTGATCACGCTATTAGGCATCGCGCATTGCTGCTGATTTAGTTGGAGGTAGCAGATGGTTGCGCAACGAGAGCAGGTGCAGTAGTGCTTCGGTCGCCAAGCGTAGGGGCCTTGGCGTGAGCTACCACACCTGCTCTCTTACACATCTAATTGCGCGTGTGGGCCGCTGCAAACGGCAACAGCGCCAAGTGGCGCGCGCGCTTGATGGCAACGGTCAGGCCGCGCTGGTGTCGCGCACAGGTGCCCGTGCGGCGACGGGGCAAAATCTTGCCTCGGTCGGAGATGTAGCGCTGCAGGCGCTTGATATCCTTGTAGTCGGCGATGCGAATCTTGTCGGCGCAGAAACTGCAAACTTTACGACGCGCAATAAACTTGCGGCGGCTTCCGCTAGCGGATGTGCTGCTGCGGCGACTTCGCGCTCGATCATCACTCATTGTACGTTATCCTCATGTGTATGATTATAGTTTTGGTTTCGCCATGCTCCGTTGCGGTGATTAGAAGGGGATGTCTTCATCCCCGATATCAGCCGCATCTCGCGATGAGTAGCCGCGTGATGAACGCTGCTCGTAGTCATCGTAGCCGCCGCTGTCGCGGGTGCCACGGCTATCGAGCATAATCATATCGCTGGCAATCACCTCGGTTCGGTAGCGGGCCTGACCATCCTGATCCTGCCATTGACGGGTTTGCAGGCGACCTTCGATATACACACGGCTCCCCTTGCGAAGGTGCTCGTTGCAGATCTCAGCGAGTTTATTCCAGGTGACGATGTTGAACCATTCGGTTTCTTCACGCGCCTCCCCGGAACCATCCTTCCATTGGCGACCTGCTGCGACGCTGAAAGTCGTCACCGGGCTGCCACCGGCGGTGTAGCGCATTTCGGGATCCTTCCCAAGCCGCCCTATCACCATGACTTTGTTCAGATCCTTCGCCATCTCGGCCACCTTTCCTGCTCACACCGTTAAATTTCGTCCGAAGTGTCGTCGATATCTTCGAACTCTTCGTCCTCAATATTCTCTTCCTCTTCCTCTTCAGCATCGCTGCTGAGTGAGAGCGACGAGCTTGACAGCCCTTGACCGCGGGCGTCGACGAGGGTGAGCAGATAGCGCAAAATAGCATCGTTGAGCTTGAGAGCTCGCTCGACTTCAGGAACGTTGGTGGTGGCGAGGTTGAAGTGGCACAACACGTAGAAACCTTCGGTGAAGGCACGGCGGCTTGCTTCGCCTTCGGCATATTCGCGGATGGGGTAAGCGAACTTGCGGCGGCCCCACGGCGGGGTTTGCTCAGTGTTGGTAACCGTACCACCTGCAGCGGTGATGGCCTGATGAACACGGCTAATGGTGTTCGCGATTTCTTCCTCGCTGGATCGCAGAGGGGAGATGATAAACATCAATTCGTAGTCACGACGACGCTCGCGCATTGATCCTCCTGTGGTGATACCTCTCTCGTCGATTTGGGTGGCAATGCGCATCGCCACCACATGCGGAGAGGTAGAAGCACTATTTTGAATTACGAGCGGTGATTATAGCATAGGCTAGCTATCGCTGCAACCATCGCTTTTTTATCAACGTTAGGTGCCATTATTTATGCGAGCACGCTCTCGATCTGATCGAGGAACACACCCGCAACGCGATCCCAGTCGTACTGTTCGACGTGCGCTTGGCCGAACGCGCTCATCTCGGCGCGGCGATTAGGTTGCAGCAGCAGGCTCACCAACGCGGCGGCCAGCGCGACACAATCGCCGGGCGGTACCAGGATGCCGGCTTGACCGTGCGGCACAACCTCGGGGATGGCGGCGGAGCGGGTCGCCACAATCGGTAGTCCGGCGGCCATCGCCTCAAGGAACACAATCCCGAAGCCCTCCTGCACGCTGGGCAGGCAGAAGATATCGCCCTGACGGTAGCAGGCCGCCACTTGCTCATCGGTGGGCAGGCTGCCGAGGAAGGTGACCGTGTCGTCGAGACGCAATCGGGCCGCTAACTGGCGGAGTGGCTGATGCTCAGGGCCATCACCGACGATCAAGGCCCGCACGCCTGGCACGGTGGTCCGCACGATCAGGAGCGCCTGCAGCAGGTCGGCGATGTGTTTGCGAGGGTACTGACGGGCCACACAGACGATCGTCGTTCCGTTGCTGTTGCGCGGTGCTGCGTCGAGCATGCGCCGCCAACACGGCAGGTCGATGCCCTCGGGCACGAGCCGCACGCGCTGCGGATTGATGCCGTAGTGGCGCTCGATGGCGTCGCGACAGTAGGCGCTGGTAGTCAGCACACCGTCGGCGTGGCGAGCGTTGTGCGCTTCGAGCCGCGAGAGCAGTTCGAACAGGGCGCGGACTCTCCCGCGCTCATGCTGCATTTCTTCGGCGATCACGCCCTTGATCGAGGCGAGGTACGGTGTTTTGCCGTGTCCCGACCAGCGGAAGCCGTCGATATCGAATCCAACAATCAGGTCGTAGCGTAGGGTGCGCAGCAGGGCTGGCAGATGCAGGTTGAAGAACAGCCGCCGCAGGGTGATGGAGCGCGGCCAAGCCACTGGTGGGGCGAGCCGCGAGACGGTGTGACCACGGGCTTGCAGCGCACTGCGTAAGCCGCCGATTCCAGCAGCAGTACCGCTACCTTCGGCAGTTGTTTGGAGCCAGGAATCAAGGAATGCGATATGCAACGGCATACAATCCTGCTTTCAACGGCTTCGATGAGTGTTGGTAGTATTTCTGGCAACACAAAGCCACAAACGAGTATACCATACTGTCGCAAGCGTGAACGTACTACAGACAGGTACTTTCAGCGCTTCGATGCGTACGAAGACTTTGCCGGAGGCGTATTCCACGCGGCAAGGCGTTCGCTCACGGCATGCGGGCGCTGCGTGAGGGGCTGCTTCTATTCTGTATCCTTATCAGCGGAAAACGATTGCTCGCCTCGCCCAATCTGTGCAGTATGGGCTGGTACTACTGCGAATCGTAATTTTATTGTAGTAGATCCGCCTGTGCGAGGCAACCACCAAACGGAGGCAGGGTAACGTGAGGCATGAACTGGCCAGCTCATAGATCGGGCTGAACGCAGGGGGCAGAGATCCTTGGAGGCGAACATTGCGCTCATCTCCGATCAACTTGGATCTTCAAGATATTGTTTATTCGAGAACTAGAGTGCCAGTTCGCGCACTAAAAGCGTGGAAGAACCAACGCTGCGTGCCTGAAGGTTCGATTCGCAATCGATTACTTCCATGCGCGATGGCCTTATTGCGAAAACTTCCGCCTCTGATGCATAGAGGTGCGTAAAATGGCGCGCCACACAGTCAGTGCATATACCATACGAGTCAAATTCACTTTCATGGTGCAAGATACCGAGATCTTGGTGGCACCATGCGCAAATGTGATGATGCATCGAACGTTGGTCTGATGCGCCTTGCATACCATTAACGGCGTGCATATCTATCACTCCTCTACTGAGCCGCGTCGATTACCCAACTTATTGCCTAGCACTGAGAGCCTAGCTGTATTATATGATATACGATCACTGATACTATACCGTATAAAATGCTTTCCCAAGATGAAAGAAAGTACACGAAATGGCCTTTCTTGCGTATCTATACGATAATTCCTAGTATTTAGAGTGGTCATTTGTATCACAAAATTGACATCTCAGATGACAAAATTCGTTGCTGGGTCGGCTCATCCGACGGTTGTCAGTTGTGTCAGGTTCCGTCTTTCGGCATTCTGATGCTGTATTCCGTATTAGTTGCCGAGTAGTGTCGTCTTTAAGCGACGAATCCCCTCTTGAATGGTTCGTTCATCGAGTGCAGCATAACCGAGTAATACCCCACCGCGCCTGAGAGGGCGCTGAGCGAACGCTGAGAGTGGCGCGATATCGAGTTGGTGTTTGGCGGCCCGTTGTGCCACCTGCCGATCATCAACACTCTCCGGCAGATAACCCACCACGTGCATGCCCGCCTCGGCCACACCCAGCTCAACCAGGCCAGCGAGTTCGCGCTGCACCGTGTCGATGAGGGTGACACGTCGAGTGTCGTACAGCTGGCGCATTCGCCGCACATGCCGCGCGAAGTGTCCCTCGGCGATGAAGTCCGCCAGCACGGCTTGCTCGATGGTTGGGGCATGGCGATCGGCGAGCGCCTTGGCGGCCACGAAGGCATCGACGAGATCGGGCGGCACCACGATGTAGCCGAGCCGAAGCGCGGGGAACATGGTTTTGCTGAGCGTGCCCAGGTATACGGTGCGCTGCTCCGTATCGAGTCCCTGCAGCGATGGCAGCGGGCGACCGATGTAGCGGTATTCGCCGTCGTAATCGTCCTCCAGCACCCATGCCCCGCTGCGCTGCGCCCATTCCAGCAGGGTCAGCCGCCGCGCCAAGCTCATCGTCACTCCCAGCGGGTATTGGTGCGAGGGTGTGATGTAGGCCAGCCGCGCCTGCGGGCAGCGCTCGATGCCCACCTCCACCGCGAGTCCTTCCTGATCGATCGGCACGGGCACCACCTGCGCTCCGGCGCTGATCAGCGCGCCACGCGCCCCGATATAGCCAGGATCTTCGTGCCAAACCTGGTCGCCTGGGTCGAGCAGTACGCGCGTCGCGAGATCAAGCCCTTGCTGCGAGCCGGAGACGACGATCACCTGATCGGCGGTGCAGCGCACGCCCCGCGACGCGCCCAAATAATCGGCGATGGCGGCGCGCAGCGGCCCGTACCCGGCGGGGTCGCCGTAGCCAAGCGATGCGTGAGTGGCGTTGCGCCAGTGCCGTTGCAGGATGCGCGTCCAGATGCCGAAGGGGAACTGCGCGGTGTCGGGCTGCCCAACCCGAAAGCTGTAGGCCAACGTGCGATCGCGCCAGTGGGTGACGGGTGTGGCCGCCAACAGTGCGCCCCGCTTCGAGAGGTGGCGTTGTGTGGCGGGTGCGGGCTGTTCGGTCTGCGCTGCGCGGATCTGGAGCAGTTCCTCGGGCAGCGCACGGCTGACGTACGTGCCGGAGCCGGGCCGACTCTCGATGTACCCCTCGGCGATCAGTTGATCGTAGGCGTCGAGCACTGTGTTGCGGGCGATCTGCAGCTCGGCGGCGAGGCGACGGCTCGCGGGCAGGCGCGTCCCCGCCACCAATCGCCCCGAGAGGATCGCCTCGCGCAAAGCGTCGTAGAGCTGGCGGTGGAGCGGTGTGCCCTGCTGCGGGTCGAGCTCGAACAGCGAGGTGAGGATCTGCATAAAGTGGTTCCCTCCATTTGCTGCAAAGTGGTTCTTGTGGCAGACCACTTATCGCCCTATGATACATCCATTCAGCGACCTTGTCGTTCGAATCGGTATGGATGGTTTTTGCCAGCGTAGGCTGGGTAAGGATAGGGCATGCGGATCGAGACAGTGAACGGGGACACCTTCGAGCAGGTGCTGCCGTTAATCGCAGCGTATCAGCGCTTTTACCAGACGGAGCCGGATACCGAGCGCAATCGGGAGCATTTTGGGCAGTTTCTCACCGATCACAGCCAGGGCATTCAGTTTGTGGCGTTGGATGAGCAGGGACAAGCGTTGGGCTTTGCGACGCTCTACTTCCCGCTTAGCTCAGTGAGCGCGGGCGCGTACTGCCTGATGAACGATCTGTTCACGGTTCCCGAAGCGCGCGGCCAAGGCGTTGGTCGAGCGCTGATCCTGCATTGCCTTGAATACGCCAAACAAAAGGGCTTCCGCCAGATCTCCTGGCAGACCGCAGAGGATAATCATCGGGCGCAGCGTTTGTACAACAGCCTGCCGACCACGCATCGTGCGTGGTTGCGCTACACGCTGCCCGTAAGCGAATAGTGAGGTTTCCCATGAATGTTCAACCGGTTGTTTTGACGGGCCAATGGGTGCGGTTGGAGCCGTTGGAGGAGCGCCACGCTGCCGATCTGATCGAGGCCGCCGATTATGAGGAGATTTGGCGCTACATGCCAACGCCGCTGCAGCAACCCGAGCAACTCCACCAATGGATCAAGGATACGCTTGAATTGCAGCGCACGGGCACGATCTTGCCGTTTGCGATCATCGAATTGAGCAGCGGCAAAGCGGTTGGCAGCACACGCTACTTGGACATTCGTCCCAAGGATCGGGGTCTAGAGATCGGCTGGACGTGGTTGACGCCGCGAGTGTGGCGCACGTCCGTCAATACCGAGTGCAAATTGATGCTGTTGCGCCACGCCTTCGAGACGCTCGACGCCATTCGCGTGCAGATCAAGACCGACAAGCGCAACACGCGCTCGCGGCAGGCCATCGAACGGATCGGCGGTCAGTTCGAGGGCATTCTGCGGCAGCATATCGCCCTGCGCGATGGCACATTCCGCGATTCGGCCTACTACAGCATTTTGCACACCGAATGGCCGCAGGTGAAGCAGAATCTGCTCGTCAAATTGGAGCCTGCGCAGGCCATAGCTTCGTAGAGGTGGGAGCAATGTATCTACCAAAAGCGTTTCAGGTGGAGGAGCAGGCGGAGTTGCACGCCCTGATGCGGCGCCATAGCTTCGCGGCGTTGGTGACCCAGCACGAGGGCGCGCCGTTCGCCACGCACCTGCCGTTCGTGTTGGAGGCGGAGCGCGGCCCGCACGGCACGCTCATCTCGCACATGGCGCGGGCGAACCCGCAGTGGAAGGCGTTCGCCTCGGGCGAGCCGGCCCTGGTGATCTTCCAAGGCCCGCACGCCTACATCACCCCATCGTGGTACGATCCGACGGTCGCGAGCGTGCCGACGTGGAACTACGCAATTGTGCACGCCTACGGCATCCCCCGTGTGATCGAAGATCCAGAGCGCCTGCGACTGATGCTTGAGCAACTGGTCGATACCTACGAGGCGCAGTTTGAGCAGCCGTGGCACCTCAACAGCCCCACGAACGAGTATGTGCAGCGCATGGTGAAGGCGATCGTCGGCTTCGAGATCGAGATCACCAAGCTCGAGGGTAAGTACAAACTCAGCCAGAACCGCCCGCTCGCCGATCAGCAGCGCGTCGCAAAAGAACTCGCTCAGAGCGGCGACCCTGAGCGAGTGGAAGTTGCCAAACTGATGCACGCCGTGCAGCAGCGCTAAATCTGCCGATCGCGTCGTTTGAGTTGCCAGGCCGTGAGCGCCAAACAGATCAGCATGTACAGCAGCAGAATGCCCCAGCGCGAGAGCAAATGCGCCGTCGTGAAGGTGTACTCCTCGGGTGGGTTCGGCAGTATGCCGAAGCCAGGCTGCAACGGCAGATCGTTGATATTGGCGCTCGTGCCGTAGGCATCCATCGACCAACGGCTGATCGTGAGCCACGAGAGGATGCGCTGGATGCTGTAGCCATCGCCCAAACTGAAGATCACACCAGCGAACAGGATCTGCGGGATCAGCGCGATCGGCACGATCGACGTGGCGCGGTCGGGTGTGGAGGAGAAGGCCGAGAGCAGCAAGCCCAACGCCAACCCGGCCAGCGCCGTCAGCAGCGTGGTAATGTACAACTCGACCGTGATCGGCAGGAACACGCCCTGCTCGGGGAACTTCACCTTCAGCATCACCAAGCCCAGCAGCATCGCGCTTTGGATGGCCACCAGCACCGCCAGCACCAAAATCTTCGACAGCATGTACGGGCCGATATGCAGGTTCGCGAGCCGTTCGCGTTTGTAGATCGCCGCCTCCTTCACGATCTCGCGGGCGGAGTTGATGATGCCGAACCACACCCCCACCGTCGCCAGCATAAACAGGATCTTCTTCGCCTCGCTGGCCACCGCATTATCACCCACAATTGCATCGGCCTTGCTCACCAACATCAGCAGCAGGCCAATGATCGGCGCCTGCAATAGCAGAATCAGCAAGTTCCGGCGATCCTGCAACAGCAGATCAACGCCACGGCGCGTCAGAATGCCCAATTGGCGGATCAGCGACACCTGCTGCGGTTTCGAAACCTCTTGGCGAGCACTGTTTGTATCGGTCAACGACGGCGCTTGGGCCAGCCGCTGAGCGACGTACAGTTGGTAGTGCGCCGAATTGCGGAATTTGATCTCCCACAGTTCGGCGAGCGTAGGTGGCTGCTGCTTGGCGGCTGGGCGATTGGCGATCAACGTATCGTACTCTTGCTTCAGGTCGCGCTGCGCGATCGCCCAGCGATCCGGATCGGCGGGATCGGCCAACCCCTCCAACTTCGTGTAGATATCGGCGAAGTCGCCACTGTTCACGTTGAAGAACGCCAGCGCCTCGGAGGGCGGGCCGAAGTACACCATCCGACCATCGGACATAAACACCACGTGATCGCACTGCGTGATATTCGCCGTTGCGTGCGTCACCAGCACCACCGTGCGCCCGCTGTCCGCCAAGCGGCGCAGCGTGTACATCATCTTCTTCTCAAGGCCCGGGTCGAGCCCCGAGGTCGGCTCATCCAAGAAGAACAGCGATGGATCGGCCAACAACTCGGCCCCGATGCTCACGCGCTTGCGTTGCCCACCCGATAAGTTCTCGACCAACTTATCGCGGTGCATGGTCATCTCGACATCCTCAAGCACGCGCTCGATGCGCTGCTTGATCTCGGATGGCGCGGTGTCGTTCGGCAGGCGCAGCTGCGCCGCGTAGCTCAGCGCCCGCTCCACTGGCAGTGTGCGGTGGATAATATCGTCCTGCGGCACATAGCCGATCAGGGTGCGGTACGCATCGAAATTGCGGTAATAATCGTCGCCGTTGATGAAGATGCTGCCCGTGTTTGACTTGACATAACCTGCTAACGCATTAAGCAGTGTGCTCTTACCGGTGCCGCTGCCACCCACCAATGCCACAAACTCGCGGGGCGCGATCGAGAGCGAGACATCTTTGAGGATGATGCGCGATTTGCCGCCACGCGAAACCACGCGGCTCAGGTTGCGGGCGTCGATGCGCAACGCACCGCGCTGATCGTACTCATCGAGGCTATCGCCGTTGTAGACGAGCTTAAACGCGCCGATCTGGATCACATCGCCACGCACAAGCGTATGCTGGGTGATGCGCTGGCCGTTCACGAACGTGCCGTTGGCCGATCCCACATCGCGCAGCACGTGCTGGCCGTTCACGCGGTCGATCACCGCATGGCGGCGCGACACCTGCGGGTTATCGAGACGAATCTCGGTGCCCTCGCGTCCAATCGTGATCTGCGGGTCGTTCGGGTCGAGCGGATAGCTGTTGGCCACCGTGGCCGCCGCCGTCACGCGCACCGCCTGTGGGTTGTGGTACGTCAGCGAGACGAAGTTACCCGTCGCCGGATCGCCGATGCGCAGCACATCGCCATTGGCCAAACTCAACGGGGTGTTGGCGGGCATCCGCTGGCCCTCGAACAGGATACCGTTGGTGGAGCCGATATCGGTGATGGTGTGTCGATTGCCCTCCGGCTCGATGCGCGCGTGCTGGCCCGATACGAAGCGCGATTGCAGCACAATCGTGTTGCTGGGCGCGCGTCCGATCGTCATTGGCGTACTGCCCAGCGGCACGATTCGGCTCTGGCCCTCCTCCACAATCAACAGGTGCGGAGTCTGCTGTTGGCTGAGCGATTGCAGCACCGTCTGGCCCGAACTAGCTTGTGGAACGCTAGGAGGCACGAGCGTGGGTGCCGAAGGCGATGAAGCTGATTGAACAGGGGTAACTGTTTGCGGTTGGCCGCACACAGGGCAGAACTTTATACCCGCACGTCTAAGCGTTGCGCCGCAATGAATGCACGTTGCAGTAGACACGTCCAGCGATCTCCCGAATTGGCGGATGCAAGCAAGTGATCTGATTCTAACACAAGCTTTTGCTTTTCGGCGCGCAGATCTGCGTAAAGAAGCGAACAAACGCCACTATTATCGGCCATGGTGTTGGGCAGCCGCTTGTTTTTGGAGAAGAAAGAGGCAACCGCGTTGAGAGCGCCCGTCGCTACGGGCGATCGCCGTCGTGTACAACGTTTGCGCGCTCGGGCAGGAGGCGCTGCCGCGCCAAACGCGCGGGGGTCTGTTGCGCGATGCGCAACCGCTTCGCCAAACCCGCACCTGTCGCCAACCATCGGAAGGGCGGACCTACAACTACTCGCCCTCGCGCACAAACACCAAGCAGATCAGCACCCCGACAATCGTTAGGGCTGCCGCCAGCGTGCCGATAGCCATAAAGCCCCAGCGCTCCCAAATCGGCAGGCCGATCTGCGTCGAGACCAAGCGCCCCATCCCGATCGTCGCCACGCAGAGCGAGATCATCAGGCCGCGCGCTTGCGGCAGGATACCGCTCACCAGCGGGAACAGCGAGACGATCGCAAACTCGAACCAGAGCACAAACAGGTAAAACAGGACGATAAACAGCACCCAGTTGCCCGCGCTAAACGGCAGCAGTCCCTGGAACAGCGCCACCATCCCGAAGGCGATCAGCACCGTGCGGCGCTTGCCCAACCGATCCACCAACACCATCGAGCCGAGCGATCCCACCAATTCCACAAAACCGAGCATCGCAAAGACCTGCGTCGTCTGCTCGACAGTCGCTTGGAAGTCTTGTTCGAGCCAACTCGAATAGACCACGAAGATCAACTCGGTGGCCATCAGCAAGCAGAAGACGCTCAGCAGCATCGTCACTACATTGCGCTGAAGCAGCAACTCGTAGCGTTTGAGCTTTTCGCGTTGTGTTGCGGTATGAGTGCGCTGCACGGGCGGCAGCATCACAAACGTGCCGAGCAGGGCGAGCACACCCGCCCCAAACAGCGCCCCGAACGCCACGTGCCACGTGCCCGTCAACTGGATCAGCGCGGAAAGCACGCTAATGCCCACCAACGCCGCCAGCGCCCAGCTCGTTTCGAGCAGGCCCAGGATCTTTCCGCGCCGTTGGTAGGGCGTGCGGGCGCTCGCGTAGCTCTGCATCGAGGGCTGATACAGCGCATTGCTCAGCCCAATCAGCAGGTAGCCCAGCAGAAACACCGGGAACGCATTGGCGATGGCGCAGAACGCCGCACCCAAGCAGAACGACCCAAGCCCCAACAGCATCGTGAAGCGCTCGCCGTAGGTGTCGGCTAAACTGCCACCCGCCGGGCTGAGCAGCGTCGCAGCGACTTGGACCGACAATAGCAGGCTCGCGGTAGTGATTTCGACCTGGAGTCCTGTCGCGAGAAAGCCCAATAAGGGGTAAAGGATGCGGAATGCGGTATTGAGCAACAGGCGCCCGAACAGCAGGATACCGATCTGTGGCCAGCGTAACGCCGCCAACGGTGGCTCAGCTAACAACAACCACCTCTTCTAAAACATCGTTCATCGTACGCAGATTATACGTGATCTTTCGCAAGGTATTTCCTCTGAGTTGTCGAACAAGAGTGTTTGTGCTATAATCCTCCGCTACGTTAGTGTCAAGTTGACACAGTACCGCATTCGTGTTGTGTGAAGCCCAGTACTATCACAAGGAGAGCAAGATGCGCAGCTCGGAGGGAGGCAGGCTTAGTAGTACTGCACTCGCGTTGATTCCTGTCGCGATCGCCCTGAATATCGCTGTCGGACAAATCGTACAAACGATTAAGCTGCCCGTATACCTCGACAGTATTGGTACGGTGCTGGTGGGAGCATTAATTGGACCTTGGGTGGGCTTGATTACAGGTGCACTTTCGAATGTGGTATGGACGGCGACTGGTCTGCCAAACAGTGCTCCGGCGATCAGTTTCGCGTATGTGGCGGCAGTCATCGGTATGATTGCCGGTTTTGCGGGGCGTGCTAATCTCTTTCAACGTCGTTCTCCCCGCATATTGTCCGCTCTCGTGAGCGGCACATTCGTGTTCGCATTGACACTGTTCGTGTTGATGTTTGTGAATCGCAATCCCGATCCCGATGCTTGGCCGCCCTACCCCCATGCAGTCGACTTGATTAAGCAATACTGGCCGATCTTCACCGTTACAACGCTTGCCAGTATGGTGGCAGGTTATTTTGTGCTGCAGAATGCTGGCTATGCTGGTGCGATCGGCTTGGTGACGGGCATCGTCGCGGCGATCCTCTCGGCGCCAATGGCGACCATCGTGTACGGCGGTGTGACGGGCGCGGGCACCGACCTGCTGGTGGCGGCCTTCCGCAACAGTGGTGCCTCGATCTTTGAATCGGCGTTCGCTCAGGGCGTGGTATCCGATCCGTTCGACAAAATGACATCGTTCTTGATCGTGTGGCTAATCGTTCAATCGTTGCCGCGACGCTTGCTGGCGCGCTTCCCGAACACGCGAGATGCCCTCGATCAGGAGAGCGACGCGTAATACCGCCTTACCGTAGGTTCGCTTTTGTGTTGGACTTGATGGGAGCATCACCCGGTTGGACAGTTGTTCAACTGTTCAGCCGGGTTTTGTATCAGAGGTAGTGAAACGAGGCATCAAACTGCGCCTGCTGCAATTTGATGCCTCGTCTCTTGTAGTAGAATAGCAGCGATTTCGCGTGAAGTGTGGCGAAGTGCCCCTTCTGCGGTTCATAATGCTGTCTACGTGGAAATCTCGGCCTGCCAAATGCTATACAGGTTCGATCATATAGCGTTTGTTATCACGAATTAGGTGCCCATGCGCTCTGCGTATGTTTCCAACTCGCGGATGCTCTCTACTCTGCATCCCCTAACAAAAACTGTGATGGTTGTGCTGCTTATCCTTGCGGCATATCTCATCCCCTGGTTGTGGTGGCCGATCACACTGTTTGCGCTGATTGTGGTGCTAGCGTTTGCTAGTGGTGTAGGGCGCTCGTTTCTTCGTACGATTGTGCTCGGCATGTTGCCGATTGTGATCTCGGTCTTTCTGATCCAAGGTCTGTTGTTCCCTCCTGCGGACGCCACTCCATTCACGTTTGGCCCGCTGACGCTCACCTACGAGGGTCTGGCGTTGGCGTTCAGCGTCAGTACGCGCCTGTTGTTGTTCACCTCGGCGGTGCTGCTGCTGTTGCGCACCACGCACCCTGCTGATCTGGTTTACGCCCTGACGCAGCGCGGCCTGCCGCACAGCACTGGCTATATTTTGCTTGTGTCGCTGCAGATCTTCCCTGAGATGGTGGCGCGCGCCACCGCTATCCTCGAAGCGCAGCGCTCGCGCGGCCTTGATACGCAGGGTTGGCGCAGAGTGTTGGCGTTGTTGCCGCTGACGGGTCCGCTGGTGGTCGGCGCGCTGGCCGATGTGGAGGAGCGGGCGATGGCGCTGGAGTCGCGGGCGTACATGGTGCGCGGCCCGAAGACGAGTTTGCGTCAATTGCACGATACTGCCGCACAACGCTGGGTGCGCCTCCTGATGATTGTGGCGATTGTGGCGCTGATTGTCTGGCGATTGAGTCTATTTGTGAGCACGTTTCTATGAATCCCATCGTCGAACTTTCTGCGCTGACGTTTCGGCATACTTTGGCGCGTAAGCCTGCTCTGAACAACCTGAGCGTGAGCATCCCCGCTGGGCAGATCTGTGGCGTGATCGGACGGACGGGCGCGGGCAAGAGTACGCTCACGGCCTTGTGCGCCGGGTTTATTCCGCAGTTCTACGCTGGCAAGCTCAGCGGTACGGCGATTGTCGATGGGCAGGATGTGTTGGCCCGTCCGGTCGCCGAGTTGGTGCGCCATGTGGGGTTGGTGAGCAGCAACCCGTTTAGCCAGATCTCCGGCGCGTGCTTCACCGTGTTCGAGGAGGTTGGCTTTGGGCTTGAGAATATCGGCGTGCCCCGCGACGAGATTCTGGAGCGCGTCGAGTGGGCGTTGCAGGCGCTGCAACTGAGCGAACTGCGCGACCGCTCGCCCTACGAGCTTTCGGGCGGGCAGCAGCAGCGTATGGTGATCGCGGCCACGCTGGCGATGCGCCCTCCGGTGTTGGTGCTCGATGAGCCAACTGCGCAACTCGATCCGCAGACGATCGAGCATTTGGCCGAGTTGTTGCGCGATCTGGCCCGACAGGGCACCACGATCCTGTTCGCCGAGCACCGTCTGGAATGGACGGCTAGCCTGGCCGAGCGCATTCTGGTGCTGGATCGGGGCGAACTCATCCTCGATGGCCCGCCCGACACGGTGCTCAACGATCCGCTGTTGCGCGAGCGTGAGATCGGTTGGCCGCGTCCGGCGTACCTGGCCGATCGTGCCCGTGCGATCGAGCTGTGGCCGGCGCAGCGCCCGCTGCCGATCACGCTCGACGGTCTGCTCGATGGCTTCCGCGCGGTGCCGCCCGATGCCAAGCGCGCTCCCGCTGCTTCGTCGAGTGCTGCTGAGCCTACCGCTCCCACTCCGCCGACCCCGCCTGCTACGGGCACGCCGATTGTGTCGCTCGATGGCGTGCGCTTCAGCTATCCGAGCGGTGTTGAGGCGCTGCGTGGGGTTTCGTTGGCGTTCGGCGCTGGTGAGCGGGTGGCGTTGTTGGGGCGTAACGGTGCTGGCAAGAGCACGCTGGTGCGCCACTTGAACGGTCTGTTGCAGCCGAGCGCGGGCACGGTGCTGGTGCAGCAGCAGGATACCCGCCGCACGACGGTAGCCCGCTGCGCGCGGCATGTCGGCATTGTGTTCCAGGATGTGCGCAACCAGTTGTTCGCCCGCACCGTGCGGGATGAGTTGCGCTTTGGGCCGCGCAATTTGGGCTACAACGCTCGCAAGATCGAGGAGTTAGTCGAGATGGCGCTCCAGCGCTTGCAGTTGGTGGATGTGGCCGATCTGCACCCCTACGACCTCTCGCCCGCGCAGCGCCGCCTAACGGCGATTGCTGCGGTGCTGGCGATGGATGTCGATCTGCTGGTGCTCGATGAGCCGACGGCGGGTCTCGATAATCCTTCGATTGCGCTGTTGGAGCAGTTGGGGCGCGATCTGGTGGCGCAGGGCAAGAGTGTGGTGGTGGTGAGCCACGACCTCGATTTCTGCTTCGAGGCGCTGGATCGCGTGGTGCTGATGCGCGACGGCCAGGTGATCCTCGACCGCGCTTGGAATGCGATGGCTGCGCCGGATTACGCGCTGTTGGAGGAGACGGTCGGGCTGCCGGTGCAGTTGCAGGCGGCGCTGGCGTTGGAGGATACCGCTCCCCCCGAGTTGCGGCAGTTGCTCTTGCAGCGCGATACGCTCATGTAGGCGTTCGCCCTCATCCCATCTAAGCGGCAACGTTGTGCACGACGGAGTCTGCCCGTAGCGACGGGTGTTGAGGCGGCGGCTGCTTCTCTCTTCCCCAAAAAACAACTGGTGATGAGGTGGCGATGTCGCTGAGGTGACGGTACAGCGCGGAGTACGATGCTCCGCGCTGTTTGGTGTGCGTTAGTAGGTGGCGCGTCCGCCGCTGATGTCGAACACGGCTCCGGTCGAGAAGCTGCAATCGGGCGAGGCGAGCCACGATACGAGCGCGGCGACCTCGCTGGGCTGCCCGGTGCGGCCCATTGGGATCTTCGAGACCATGTAGTTGACCGCTTCTTTGGTGAGTTGTTGCAGGATCTCGGTCTCGATCACGGCGGGCGTCACGCAGTTGACGAGGATGCCCTGGGTGGCGACCTCTTTGGCGAGCGCCTTAGTGAAGCCGATCACGCCGGCCTTGGAGGTGGAGTAGGCCGACATGTTGGGGTTGCCCTCTTTGCCCGAGATCGATGCGATGTTGATGATGCGGCCCGATTTGCGCTCTTGCATGTGCGGCAGCACAGCCTGGCAGCAGTAGAACACGCCGTCGAGGTTCACCGCGAGGATGCGCCGCCATTCGTCGACGGGGTAGCTGGCGACGGGCGCGGCGGTGCCTGCGATGCCCGCGTTGTTGACGAGCACGTCGATCTGGCCCGCGCGCTCTAGCACGGTGTCGATCATCGCTTTGACGCTGGCTGGGTCGGTGACATCGACTTCGACAGCGAAGGCGTTGGTTGCGCTGAGTTCGGCGGCTACGTTTGTGGCTGTTTGGAAGTCTCGGTCGGCTATGACGACGGTGAATCCATCGTTGAGCAGGCGCTCGGCGATCGCTTTGCCGATCCCGCGAGCGGCACCTGTTACAATCGCGACTGATGAGTTGCTCATAGGGCCTCCATTGGCAGGGATGATACGTGGCGCTATGATACACGAAGTGTCGAAATTGGTACAAGAGCGCATCTGGTATACTACTGCTCTCAGAAGCCTCTGCTTTGGCTGATTGGTGTCGGCGATATCGCTCTGCCAATCCACGATTTTCTGACACGTTCTGCTCTGTGAAGGCGATCTGCCTTGTTGAGCTAGGAGGGGAACCTCGATGCTGTTTAGCCCTGGTGCGCTGCATATGCACACGCTCTTCTCCGATGGTACGGGTACTGTCGAGGAACTGGCGCTTGCAGCCCGTCGCGCTGGCCTGCGCTGGATTATCATCACCGATCACGATACGCTGGAGGCCGCGCCGAGCGCTGGCTGGATGCACGATGTGTTGGTGATTGTGGGCCACGAGATCACGCCCGATCATAATCACTTCTTGGCGTTGAATGTGAATGAGGTGATCGATAATACGCTCGCGCCGCAGGATTTCGTGGATGCGGTGTACGATCGAGGTGGTTTCGGCATAATCGCGCACCCCGATGAGCAGGTCGCCAATAGTTTCAAGGATATTTACCGCTGGGATGATTGGTCGGTCGATGGTCCTCGGCAGCGCGAGGGCAAGCCCGTGGGGATCGAGTTGTGGAACTTGCTCAGCGATTGGGGCGAGCATTTGACGCAGCGCAATAAGGAGTTGCTGTTTATGTTCCCCAGGTTGGGCTTGAGTGGCCCGACCGCCGATACGCTGGCCTGGTGGGATCGCCTGAATATGAGCGGCAAGCGCACGTTTGGCGTCGGCGGCGTCGATGCGCACGCCTTCAAGAAGCGCGCGCCGTGGGGCGAGGTGGAGATCTTCAGCTACTACTGGAATTTCCGCACGCTCACCAATTATCTGCTGCTCGATAACGAGCTTTCCTCCGATGCCGAGACGGCGACACATCAGGTCTATGCGGCGCTCGCGGCTGGCCGCAGTTATTTCGTCAACCGTATCGATGGTGAGTGTGCCGCGCTCCAGTTTGTGGCCGAGCGCCCCGGCCAGCGTTGGCAGGTGGGCGATACGCCCTGCCTCAAGGATGGCCCGCTGACGATGAGCGCCGACCCAGGTTGCCAATGCGAGTTGCATTTGATCTACAACGGAAAGCTGTTGGTGCGCGGGCGGCGTGTGTTGCGCCACACCATTACGCAACCTGGCGTGTATCGGCTGGAGGCGTATCGGAAGGGACGACCTTGGTTGTACAGCAACCCGATATATGTGGAAGCGTGAACATAGAAAGAGATGCCGTGATGTCCAACCAAGAATTGCTCGATGAAGTTGTTCGGCTCACCTGCGATTTGGTGGCCATCCCTTCGGTGGCCGAGGACCCCGACCAATTGCGCGCAGTGATCGATTATTCCGAGCGTTACGCCCGCGCGGTGCCGGGTGTGTTTGTGCACCGTGGCGAATACGCTGGGAAGCCGCATCTGATCGTCACATTGCGCGATACCAAAACCCCCGATGTGATGCTGAACGCGCATTTGGATGTGGTGCCTGGGCGGCCCGAGCAGTACAAGCCGGAGATTCGCGATGGCCGCATCTACGCCCGTGGCAGCCAGGATATGAAGGGCGCGGCGGCGGTGCTGCTGCGTTTGATGAAGGATTTGGCCGCGCTCGACGAGCGGCCCGATGTCGGCTTTATGTTCGTGAGCGATGAGGAGATCGGTGGGATGGATGGCACCGGCTACCTGCTGGAGCAGGGTTGGCGCTGCAACTTCTTCTTGGCCGCCGAGCCGACCGATCTTGAGATCTGCTTCGAGCAGAAGGGCGCGATGTGGGTCGAGATGCGTGTGCCCGGCCAACCCGCGCACGCCTCGCGCCCGTGGGAGGGCCGCAACGCCTTCGCCGCCTTCGCCGCCGGGCTGATCGAGCTGGAGAAGCGCTACCCCACACCCAAGGAGGCGGCTTGGGCCACGACGATTGTGCCGACGCAGGTGCAGGGTGGCGAGGCTGGCAACCGCTTGCCCGAGGGCATTACGGTCACGTTCGACATTCGGCGCACCGCCAACGATACGCCCGAGGACGTGGCGAATGCGTTGCGTGCGAGCTTCCCGACCGCCCAGATTCAGACGTTGCGCTCCGGCCCGCCCCTGCTGACCGATCCTGAGGATACCAATGTGCAACAGTTGGCCGCCTGCACTGCCGAGGTGCTGGGCCAGCCGACGCGCTTCTACCGCGAGCACTACGCCTCCGACGCGCGCTTCTACAGCGCGGTTGGCATTCCGGCGGTCTGCTTCGGGCCGACGGGCGCGGGGCTGCACTCCGATGAGGAGTGGGTTGAGATCGCGAGTTTGGGCCAGTTGTACGATGCGCTGTGGCGGTTTATCGAACAGCGCTAATCGTTGACAGATCAGAGAGGCGATCCCCGTGTGCGCACGAGGATCGCCTTTTTGTGTGGAAACGATTCTTTACGCCTGGCTGGCGCGGGCGGTTTTGCGCTGCTCGGAATCCTCGGAGAGTTGCATCAACTCGATCGCGTTGCCGTCGGGGTCGCTGATCCAGGCTTGCCAGTTGCCATCGAGCCCAAGTTTTGGCTCACGATCGATCGCGATGCCGCTCTGGCGCAGCTGCTCGGCGGTGGCGTGCAGGTCGTCGGTCAGCAGGCAGAGGTGCATAAAGCTGCCCTTGCGGTTCGGGTCGGGCGGTGGTCCGCCGGGGAACACCTCGATAAAGCGATCGCCTGCGACGTGCAGGTAGATCAGCATCAGGGAGCCATCCTCACGGTGGAGGCGAAATGCTTCGCGGATACCCAGCTTGTCGTAGAACGCGAGTGTACGTTCGAGATCGTGGGCGGCGAACGCGGCGTGGCCAATATCGGTGATCACGAGCGGGTTCCTTTCTTGATAGCGATACGTTGCTTTCGGTGGGGAACTGCGCGATTGTACCACAGAGGTGCGCGTTTCATCCACTTTTTGTCACTTTGAGCAATGTTTGGTATAGTATGCGCGGCGGTTTTTCGCTTGACACTAATAAGTGAGCACATCAATGGGTTACACACGCCTCAATATGTCGCCTCCCACAGTCGTCGTGTCCCGCTAGGGCAGGCGGCTGATCCCCTCAAACGTATACTCACGTTGCTGCTAGGTATCGTTGCGTAGCGGTTCTGTGCGTATTCCCTGTGTTGCGCAATAGTTTGCGCCGCTTTGAGCTGCCGATCCTGCCCTCACGTTCGTCGTCTTGCGATTCTCTGTGAGGAAAGGGATCTTTCTATGTTCTCCAATATATCGTTCCGTTTCACGGCTCGGCACGGCATTATGCTCATTTTGATGTCGGCTCTGATGTGGGGCACGGTTGGTGTTGCCACTAAAGGAATATACACGCTGTCGGACACGAATGCGCTGTCGATCGGCTTCTTCCGCCTGATGTTCGCCTCGCCTGCGCTGTTGCTGACCTGTTGGCTGCTGTTGGGGAAGCGCATGTTCCAGATATCGCTGCGCGACCTCGGTTTAATGGCGTTGATGGGTGTGATGATGGCGCTGTATCAGGTGTGCTACTTCGCCTCGATTGCGTATGTTGGTGTCTCGATCGCCGTGTTGGTGACGCTTTGCACCGCGCCGGTGATGGTGGCCCTGCTGGCCGCGTTCTTCCTCAAGGAGCGCTTGGGCGGCATGGTGCTGTTGGCGCTGGTCTGCGCGATTGCGGGCACTACGATGCTGGTGTGGGTGGAGCCTGGCACGGCCAGCCAGAACAGCAATACGCTGATGGGTGTGTTGTTGGCGCTCGGCTCGGCGCTTGGCTATGCGGTGCTGACGCTGGTGAGCCGCTCGCTCTCTGGGCACTATCACCCGATTCAGCCGATCAGCATCGGGTTTAGTGCTGGTGCGCTGATGTTGCTGCCGTTCGCATTGGCGAATGGCTTGGTGTCCACGTATCCGGGCGAGGCGTGGTTGTTGCTAGTGTATATGGGTTTGGTGCCTACAGCGCTGGCGTATATCCTCTTTTTGACCGGCATCCGGTATACTACCGCTACGGTGGCGAGTATCTTGACGCTGATCGAGCCGCTCACTTCGACGTTGCTGGCTTGGTATTTGTTCGGTGAGCAGTTTAGTCAGTATGGCTGGTTCGGCGCGCTGCTGTTGTTGAGCGCGATCGGTTTGCTGTACAAAGGTTCCGATCAGCCTGCGCCGCAGCCAGAGCCAGAGCCTGCCAACGCGTAGCTCCAACGATTGTAGGTGATGTTGGTGGTGGGGTGGCCGCGCTGCCCCACCACTTCGTATAGCTAGAGGGATCAGTATCGATGTCTCAGTCTGCGATGCCGCACCCGCTGGCCGAGCGTTTCCCTCGCACGGTGGCGGCGTTTGCGGCGATGGGTGCCACGGAGCATTTGGAGCGGATCGCGCATTTGGATGCGGTGTGGCGCTCGATCCGCGATGTTTCGGCTCCGCCATCCGCGCTGCCGCGCTTGCACACGCTCTGCGAGCCGATGGACTTACCCGCCGTCGAGCACTCGTTCGACCTGATCTACGCGGGTGGCGGCTTGGGTCTGCTGCACGCGGCGGTGATGGCGCAGCGCTACGGCTACCAAGTGTTGGTGTTCGATCGTAGCGAGGTGGGCTGCGCGCACCGCGAGTGGAATATTTCGCAGGTCGAGTTGGCGCAACTTGTGGAGGTAGGCTTCTGTTCGTGGGATGAGTTGGCCGATGTGGTGATGGCCGAGTACGAGCGGGGCGTGGTGCGCTTTTGGGCCGCCGAGGGGCGTTCGAGCGAGCTGTGGATGCGCGATGTGCTGAATGTGGCGCTCGATGCTGGCGCGCTGCTGCGCTTGGCTCGCCGGAAGTTGTTGGCGGCGGGCGGTGTGGTGCGCGATCAGCGGGAGTTGCAGCGCGTGCTGGTGAGTTCGGGCGAGCTGCTGCAGGTGGTGGCCGAGTTGCGGGCCGCAGATGGGAGCGTGGAGCGCTACGGGGCGCGTTTGCTGCTCGATGGTATGGGCAGCACGTCGCCGTTGGCGCAGCAGCGCTTCGGTGGCGCGCCGTTCGCGGGGGTCTGCCCGACGGTGGGCACGGTGGCGAGCGGCTTTGTGGCTGGCTCCACACCCGATACGCACGACCCGAGCGTGGGCGATATCCTGATCAGCGTGGCCGATGCGCAGCGCGGTCAGCAGTATTTGTGGGAGGGTTTCCCCGGGCGCGGCGATGATCTGACGGTGTACCTGTTCTACTACGATACGCTGGCCAAGCGCGCGAATCCGAAGTGGCCGCAGGAGACTCCCAGTTTGTTGGAGTTGTTCGAGGATTATTTCGCGCTGTTGCCGAGCTACAAGCAGTTGGGGCCATCGTTCCGGCATCAAAAGCCGGTGTATGGCTATATTCCGGCGCGCCACAGTTTGCAGCGCCAGGAGATGCCGTTGTTGCGCGGTGTGCTGCCGATCGGCGATTCGGCGGCCCAGCAATCGCCGCTGACGTTCTGCGGGTTCGGGGCGCATGTGCGCAATTTGGGTCGCACCACCTCGTTGTTGGATGTGGCACTGCGGCAGGACTTGTTGGAGCCGCAGCATTTGCGCTGGATCAGCAGTTATCAGGCGAATGTGGCGTTGCATTGGGTGTTCAGTCGGTTTATGCAGCCTTGGCGCAGCGCTGGCGATGTGAATCGCTTGCAGCAGGTGTTTTTGCAGGTGTTGAATGCCCGTGGCGAGGCGGCGGCGCAACGTTTCTTCCGCGATCAGATGCGGTGGGGCGATTATCACCCGATCATTTTGGGGATGTTTTGGCGGCACCCGCTGATCGTGGTGAGCGCGTGGCAGGTGCTGGGCGCGGCGGGCATCCGGCGGTGGATCGGCGATTATCTGCGCTTTTGCGGGGCGGCGGCGATGGCGGCGCTGGGGCGGCGGTTGGGCGTGGCGGGGCGCGTGGCGCTGCTGCGCTTAGCCGAGCGTGCTGCGCCGAGTTGGGGCTTGGCGGTGCGGGCGCGCTTCGCCGAGTGGCGGGTGATGGGCTGGTTAGAAGATTGAGGGGAAATCCACAGATTACACAGATGACACAGATTATTTAGGATGGGTATTATTCAGATTTGTTATGGGCGATTTGTTTTGGAAGTCTTTGTTACTCCCCCATTCAACGAAAAGCGCTGTCATCTCGAACGGTCGAAGCCCTGAGCGAAGCGAATGGGGAGAGATCTCAAAGCGCAATACAATGCAGAGCAATGAGATTCCTCACGTCGCCTAACGGCTCGTTCGGAATGACAATCAGAACAGTGCGATGAGAAAATCTGAATGTACTATCAATATGTGGGGTTGCGACTCTAGCGCGCGCGTTTTGGCGCGAAGCGCCACAGTTGTCTGAGCGCGCGCACGTTGTGCACGACGTTGTTGTCCCGCAGCGACGGGCGGGCGGATCGGGGTTGCTTCTTTTTTCTCAAAACTATTGATGCTGGTTGGTAGATGATGGTTTGTTTGTGGTGTAAAAAGCGTGGGTATTTGCCGCGCTTGCTTTCGGATGCTATAATGGCCCGCCGATAGTGCCGTAGATTGTAAGGAGGACTGGGTGGAAACTGGTCTTTATATTGCGACAATCATCGTTAGTTTTGTGTTGATTGTTTTAGTGATTTTGCAGGGCCGCACCGCTGGTTTGCAGTCGCAGAATGCGAACTCGCTGTATCGCACGAAGCGTGGTTTCGAGAAGACGCTTCACCAGACGACGATTGTGTTGGCGGTGGTGTTTCTGCTGCTCTCGCTGATCACAAGCTTACCTATTTTCTAGGCTTCTCCGCTATTCGTAGGCCGCTGGTCTATGCTTATTGAGGGCTAAAGACTACCGTATTCAGTCTTTGATGTTTCGTTGACGCTGGCTGGATATGGTGGCTCTTTGTTCTTTCAAACTGTATGGCTCGTCGTATTCGCTGGCAGATCTTTATTGCTGTGCTTAGCTCGTTGCTCGTGTTGGGGCTGATGAGCTATTTGGCGCTCACAACTGTGGTTTCTTCGCAGCCGCTGGTGGGTGGCGATTATGTTGAAGGGCTTGTGGGCGCGCCACAGCAGGTCAACCCGCTGCTTGGCGATAGTGCGCGTGATCCCGGTGGTGCGGACCTGCGTGCGCTGCTGTTCGATGGCCTGATGCGGATTGGTCCCGATGGTAGCCCTGAGCCGGCGTTGGCGCAGACGCGCCCGATGATGAACGATTCGGGGACGGTTTACACGTTCACGTTGCGCTCCGATGTGCGTTGGCACGATGGTATGCCGCTCACCGCCGACGATGTGGTGTTTACGCTGCGGGCGGTCGGTGGGCGTGGCTACACCGGCGATCCGGTGGCTGGGGCGCTGTGGCGTAGCGTGTTGGTCGAGAAGGTCGATGACTTCACGGTTCGTTGTGTGTTGAATGCTCCATTTGCGCCCTTCCTGAGTTATGCCACCTTCCCGATCTTGCCAGCCCATTTGTTGGGCGATCTGTCGCCAGAGCAGTGGCCGTTGGTGCCGTTCAACCGCCAGCCTGTGGGCACAGGGCCGTATCAGTTGGTTGAATGGACCGATTCGCGGGTCTTGCTGAGGGCGAATCCGAACTATTACGATGGTCGCCCGTTCATCGAGCAGATCGAGTTCCGTATTTTTAATGATGCCCCGAGTGCGCTTGCAGCGCTGACGCGCGGCGATATTATGGGCTTGGGCTTTTTGGGCACTGGCGAGTTGGGGCGCAGCAATTTGCCCCGCACGGTGGCGCGCCATCAGTTGCCGCTCGATAGCTACACGGTGTTGACGTTTAATCTGCGCGAGGGACCGTTGGCCGACTTGGAGGTGCGTCGAGCGTTGGCGCGTGCCCTCGATAAGCAGTCGATTGTGAACAATACGCTGGCTGGCCAGGTTGTGAAGCTCGATACGCCGATCCTCTTGGGCTGGGAGGGTGCGGAGGAGCAGGCGCTCTGGTATTTGTACGACCCCGAGCGCGCTGGCAATGATCTCACGGCTTTGGGCTGGGAGCTTGGCAGTGATGGGGTGCGCGTGAAGAATGGCGTGCGCCTGGAGTTCACGCTGATCACCGATACGTCGCCGGATCGTATATTGGCGGCGGAGGCGGTCGCCAGCCAATGGCGCAGTATTGGCGTGGCGGTGACGGTTGAGTCGCTCGATGGCGTGCAGTTGAGTGAGCGCTTGACCGAACGCGATTTTACGATGGCGTTGCACGGTTGGCAGCGCTTGGGCTCCGATCCCGATGTGTACAGTCTGTGGCACTCCTCGCAGGCGGATGTCGGCGATAATTACGCTGGCCTGGAGGATACCGAGATCGACGAGTTGCTCTCGGCGGCGCGCACCGATTTGGACCCGATCATGCGCAACGAGAATTATTCGGCCTTCCAGCACCGTTGGATCGAGCTTGCGCCGAGCATCACGCTGTATCAGCCGCTGTTTGTGTACGCCACAAGCACGAAACTCGAGGGTTTGGGCTTCAACACCACTCAATCCGACCCGATGGCGGAGGAGCACGGCGATACGGTCGATGTAGCAAGCAATTATCTGCTGATCGGTCGTGAGAGCCGCTTCCGCAACGTGCGCCAGTGGTCGGTCCTCAGCACACGCGAGATCCGGGGCGTGCTTCAATAGTGCTCTTGGCCTCTGGAATGCTTTGAATTGGCTTCGCTTGCAGAAGCAGGCGGAGCCAATTTGCGTTTCCTCACAAGTTCCTGACAACGAGGTGAAAAAAGTATGATATAATCACGCGGCCGCAGCAATGTGGCGCTGTTATTGGTTCGTGAAAGGCATATATGCTAAGGATCAAGCACCTTGTACGTGCTGGTGGGCTGATCGTCGGTTTAGCGCTCGGTAATGTGATCGCCTCGCTAAACCCAGGGGCACTCGCTCCGGCCTATGTTCCTCCGCTTTCAGAAGGCCAATTGGAGGGGGTACGGATCAGCAGTGATGGCGTGATAGGTTTACACGCTAACGCAGAACCAGCACCGCAAGTCTATGGCTCTTACGCGCAATTTGGCCTCTATACTTCTCCGACTCAGCATTTCTCTCTCCCATCTCGAACGTTCAACATTGCGTATGAGTCAGCCGTACCGCGCGGCTCAGCATTACGTGTTGATGTGCGAACCAGCCTTGATGGCATTCGATGGCAGGAATGGGAGCCTGGTCTAGCAAATGGTTCATGGGTAACGTTCGATACGCCTGGGCGCTTTGCGCAGTATCGTGTGACGTTACTCGGTGATGCGCAGAGCAAACCCCAGATTCAGAATGTGCAGTTGATGGCCTGGCGCGAGCCTGGCATTCCGCGAGCACAGGCCGAGGAGCCACCACCCGTCGCGCCAACCTTCCGTATTCACGGCACCCGAATGGGTATGGTTGGAGGTCGGACTGCCAACGGTCATCGCATTACCCCTCGCGATCATTTTGTATCGTTGCCCTCGTGGCGCTCGCTTTCGAGCAAGGGCGGCAACGAGTATATGGTTCGGATCACCTACAACGGGCGAAGCTCGGTGGCTCCCGTCTACGACGTTGGCCCTTGGAATGTGCGCGACAACTATTGGGATGTCGAGCGCGAACGCTACAAGGATCTGGAGCGTGGTTATCCCCAAGATCATGCAGCGTACTTCGACAACTACAATGGTGGTTGGGCCGAGAAGGGCAAAGTACGATTCCCCACCGCGATCGATGTTGGCGATGGCGTATGGTGGGACGATTTAGGCATCAAGGGCGACCGAGCGATTCTGGAAGTGACCTTCCTGTGGCTCGGCACCGATCCCCTCGCAGAACCGACACCCGAGCCAGAGGCAACGGTGGATTCGGGTGCGGAGCAACCGCCAGCGGAGCCAAGTGCAGAGGCGGCTCCTGCGCCTGCTGAGGAGCCAGGGGCCGAAGCGGCACCTACTCCCACCGAGCCGAGCGCAGAGGCAGCACCAGCGCCTGCTGAGGAGCCAACCGCAGCACCGCCGCCGCCAGAGCCGACAGCATCACCACCACCTCCTGAGCCACCACCAGAGCAAGCACCAGCGCCGCCAGAGCCGACGCCGGAGCCAACGGCAGCGCCACCAGAGCCGACGCCGGAGCCGACGGCAGCGCCAGCGCCGCCAGAGCCGACGCCGGAGCCTGTGGCAGAGCAAGCGGTAGCGCCGACTGCAGTGCCGATCCCGAGCGAGATCATCGTCGATAACCGCGATGATGGCTTCACGGAGCACGCTGAGATTACGTGGTATCACAGCGACAACAACTGTGGGTACGGCGATGATGCGTTGTGGACCTACAGCACCAATGACCCTGACTCGCGTGAGAACCACGCCCGTTGGCAGCCGAACCTGCCAGTCGATGGTCAGTACGAGCTCTACGCCTTTGTGCCGGACTGCTCAACGAGCAAATCACTGAGCACCAGCGCGCACTACACCGTGCAGCACCGCGATGGAAAGCAGCAAGTCGTGATCGACCAGGCTGCGGCGGCAGGCACATGGGTCCTGCTCGGGCGCTTCACATTCAGCAGTGGCTCGGGCAGTGCCGTTGAACTGCACGATCTCGCCAACGATGCGATGAACGTCCTGTGGTTCGACGCCGTGAAGTGGGTGCACGTGCCTTAGCGCACGCAATGAGAATCAACAGAGGTGCTTTGTCCTTTGGGCGAAGCACCTCTTGTTGTCTGTAACCCTGTGTGGTTGTGGACGATCTTCGACAGTTCGCGAGCCTGCACGACGCGGAAAGATGATGCGTTATGTGGCAGGCATCACAAAAGGAGAGAAGGAAAGCAAAACGTGCTAGAAATAATAGCGGTTCAACTGGTCATAGTATTACAGATTATCTTGAAACTTAAAATATTTGATTAGTTATTTACTCGGGGATAGTATGCAATGAATACATTTCTTGAATGTAAATTATTGACATGGGCTCATGAGGTTGTTATAATGGTTAATAAATCGTTAGATTAGCGCTTCAATATGACGTAATCGCCGAAAATCACTCACCAGCGACAGAGAGTGTTCTAAACTGAAAAGTGAGCTTTCTGCTGTTAGTGGTTGTTGTGGAGGAAGGAATGGAAGCAGAGAAAGCGCCAATGTTGGTCGTCGTCTCTGACACACCGACGCGCAGGCGACTTGAAACACTACTGACCAACCACACAGATCGCGTAGTTCACGTTGAATGTAGTACGGATCTTCCGCCGGTATTGAAGCAATCGACTTGGGCTGCCGTCTTTATTGCGTATCAACTCCGTGATGGCAGCGGCCTCGATTTGATCGACGTTGTACATCGTCACTCGCAATCGACCCCTGTTATTCTACTCGGAGATCGCAAGCAATCCACGGCGCTCGCTGCAGTGCGCCACGGCGCCGACGATTACCTCCCCACACCGTTACGCAAAACCGAATTGGCCGAGGCCTTGACTCACGCGTATCGCGCGGCACGCGCCCGTTGTGCTGCCCAAGCGCCGCAGCCTCAGCCCCATGCACTCTCGCAGCAGGAGTTCGCGCGTCTGCTGCACGAGATCAACAATCCACTGACGCCGATCATCGGTTTGGCCGAGATGCTGTTCGATGATCTGCCGCCCGACCACCCAGGGCGCACCTATGCAACGGACATTAAAACGGCAGCTTGGCGGATACACGATGCTGTACGGCGGTTACGTATGGCCCCAAGCGCGTAGCTCGATTACAGCTTGTTGCTCGCCTCAAACACCTGTAACAGCTCGTTGATCACACGTTCGCGCTCGCTAGAATCGTCGCTGCGGATCGCAGTAGTCACACAGCCAGCCAAGTGGCGTTCCAATATAATGGCGTTAAACTTATCGAGCGCCCGTTGAATAGCTTTCGTCTGTTTCAAAATATCAATGCAATAGGCATCTTCATCGACCATTCGCTGAATCCCGCGAACATGGCCCTCAATCGTTTTCAGCCGATTCATTAGCAGTTGTTTATCGCCCATATCGCCTCCTCATATCCCCCACCCTAGGGGGTAGGGTTATTATAGCTGTCAGAATCTAGCGCGTCAAGATGCGATACTAAATCGAGTTGGACAGTTGAAAAGCAGTTTTAGCCTGCGGCGGCAAGATACTTTCTTCTTCTTGTGACCTGTTTCGAGAGATGTGGGTATCTGTTGAAAACCAGCATCATGTCTCTGAAAAGCATCAGGAGGTTGTGTACAGAGACACGTGCGTGTTAGCAAGCAAAAAGTGCATGCAGACCACCGAACTAGGACCATACCGAGGAACAAAACGATACTCACCCCACATCTCAAGTGTTACCAACGGGGAGAATCAAAAAGAGATTGCCGCCGGGCAACCTCTTCTCCTCTTGGTGCGTTGCGGAGCGACCCTACGAGACTGCGCTGTGCTGACGCACCTGAACACGGGGCATGGTGCGTGGCGCATCCTGCCGCAGGAACCGTAGCAGAATATCGTTGAACAGATCGGCCTCATCCAGGAAGGGGAAGTGGCGGCTCTCGGGCATCACCACAACTTCAGCGCTCGGGATATTGTCGAACAGATCGGCCTGGTTCGGATGCACAATTTCATCGCGACCGCCGTGAACGATCAAGGTAGGTACGGTGAGGCGCGGTAACTCAGGCCGGAGATCGGTACGCCACATTGAGGCAACAGCATTGCGAAGGGTTGTCGAGCTAGACTTCACACTATCGTCGAGGATCTCGTGCACGTGCGGGTCGTTGGTTTCGCCCAAAAATTGACTGAACATAAAGCGACGGAACCAAGGGACGCGCGCAAATGCATCCGCGAGGATGGGCCGATCGGTTAGCTTCAGCAGCCATGATAGCGAATCGCCCACGATCGGTGCACCAACCGCAGCTACGCGGCTAATTCGTTTGGGGTGGTTGATCGCCGTCTTAAGGGCGACCATGCCGCCCATCGAGTGGCCAACCAACAGAACCCGATCAATACCCAACTCATCCAGAAAGCGGATCACTTGGTCTGAATAGTTTTGGATACTTTCATAGGTGCTTTTGCGGCGAGATTCGCCAAAGCCCCAGAAGTCAAACGAGTATGTACGGAAGTGATCGGCCACACGTTCCATCGTGGGAAACCAGTAGCGCCAGCTACCGAGCCAACCGTGCAGGAAGACAACCGGTCGGCCGTGACCGAACACTTCGTAGTGAACCATCTGACGATCGACGACCATGATGCTCATATGGGTTTCCGAAATCTGTCTGGTGATAGATTTGAGCCTGAGAGAGGGGCTTTCGGCAACGACCCTACTATACCATAATACCGCTATGGCTCTGCGACGAGATACGGCTCTCTATCAATATTTTACGCCCAATTTAATCAGGATCACGCTCTACTACGATGTGCCGTTTCCTGCATGTGATCGTAAGAGCGATAAGTTTGATTGTCGCTCGTGAAGTGAGCGTCGCAGTCGCCATTGCAGCATGGCGATCTCTTCTGAGATACTGCGAAGGTTTTGCATTTCTTGCTCAAGTTCTTCGAGCAATTCACGCGCTTGCAGGCCCGCTTGAACACTTGAACGATCTTGAGAGATAGTACCAACCCGTTCTTGGATATTTGTCAACAGCTCAATCAGTTTGTTCCAAGCTTCGTTATCTTGTATCGAGCGGTTTGATGCTTGTTGAGAACCTTGGCTGATCCACTTTTCGATCTGTTGCTGCATTTCGCTCAGCCGAGCTTCGATTTGTTGAGTGGTACTTGCAGCCAGTTGCGGTTGAAGCAGGTTTTGCGAACCATTTTCTGCAATGTTCGTCAACTGATCCTGCAAATACATTAACGATGATCCAAGCTGTGTTTGTCGCATCGTAACTGCTTCTTGTTCGCTTAATAGATCGAGAAGCATCTCGCGAAGTTGTGATGTTTCGCCAGCGACGCGCATTGCTTGTTGTTGCAATAAATGCGGTACAAACCACAGTAACAGCGCCAGCAGAGCTAGAACCATTATGCCTAAAGCGACAAATAAAGCAGTCATAACGACCTCCTGTCTATAAGGATTATAGTCAGGGTTAGGGTTATAGGTCAATCAAAAACGGCCTATGAGGATGACAGCTCGATTACACCACGTGGCATCTAGATGCTGCGTTGACAACTCGCGCCCACGCTTCTATAATGCTGCCCGATATGGCGCGCCGATACGCTCTTTCGCACAGAAGCAATGCAGGCTAGATGTGGCAGCAGCGGCGTGCATTGCCTTGTGGCCTGCGTGGCCCACACTCGAATTGCCGAAGGAAGAAGGAATCGTAATGATGCTTACTCGGAAGATGCCATATGTGCTCGTGTTGATTGTGTTGGTATCGACGTTATTAGTGGCCTGTGGCGCTAACTCCGGCCTGTACGTCCCTAATTTGATAGCGAATGCACAGGAATATAACGGTAAAGATATCACCGTCGATGGCGCATATATTGGTCGCCCCGGTGAGCCTGCTTTAACTGTTTTGGCCTTGGGTATTACTACCCTCGATAACGGTCTCGATGCCCAGCCGATCGGTGATCAGATTTGGCTTGAGAACTTCCCCCAGGAGGCCGCCCAAGCCCTGCATCAGCCCGGCGATGCCGTGTACGGTTGGGTGCGGGTGAATGGTCGCTTCGAGGCCGATGGCAACTACGGCCCGAACAACGCTTACCAGTACCGCATTCAGGTCACCTCTGCCTCGCCGATCCAGCGGATCGTGCGAACCGAGACTCGCGTGTCGAATGCATCGCTTGGCGAGGGCAAGATCGCTCTGCCAACCCTGTTCGATAATGCTGGCGCTTACAACGGTCAGACGATCACAACCCAGGGCTACTACTTCTGGAATGGCCCGCTTGCTGTGCTGGCCGAGGGCATCTCAACCGAAGAAGATGGCGGCAGCCCCCAGCCGATCGGTCGCATGATGTGGATCGATGGCTTCCCACCCGAATTATCAGCGCAGCTCAATTTGGGTCCGAACAATAGTTATGTTTGGGGTAAAATAGAGGTAACAGGTGTTTTACAGAGTGGTGGTTCGTTCGGCAAGGATGGTGCCTATACCGAACACATCCAGGTAACTGCCGCGAACGCCGTAAACTAGTCGTTTCGTCTAGTTTCCCAGGTGAAGCACAACTGGTGTCGAACGGCACCAGTTTGCTTCACGGTCGATGAGGCCCGTGGTGTATTATTTCATCGAACCAATGCTCGAAAGCGATATCGAGCAAGTCCAGCAGATCGAGCGCCGCAGTTTCAGCACGCCTTGGTCGGCAAGCACGTATCGCCACGAATTGCGAGATGCGAACAATAGCCGTTATGTGGTTGCTCGCGCCTCGATGACGCCTCCGCCGCCTCGTAGCCCCGAGCCGCCACCACGGCGCGGCTTGCTTGCTAGCCTCTTCCCCTCACTGTTCGGCTCCTCCCAAACGCAGCGCAGCCCCTACACGCTGGTGGGGTACGCTGGGTTGTGGCTCAACGTCGATGAGGCACATATCACCACCATCGCCGTCGCACCGGAGTACCGGGGCCGCGGTATCGGTGAATTGCTGCTGAACGGCTTGATCGACCAAGCGCTCGAACTCAACACCGATATGTTGACGCTCGAAGTGCGGGTGAGCAATATCGTCGCCCAACAACTGTACCTCAAGTACGGTTTCCGCCCTTCGGGCACGCGGGCGCGCTATTACACCGACAACGGCGAGGACGCCCTGATTATGTGGACGGACTCGATGCGCTCGGCCGCCTATCGCAACCACTTGCGCCAACTGCGCGAACAACTGTTTGAGCGGCTGCGCGAGGAGGCTAGCGTGCCGCCTCCGACGATCGGCAAACCGCCGCAGCGCGCTCAGCCTGTGCAGCCCGTCCAACCAGTTCAGCCCACCAATCCGTCCGAACAGTCCTCGTGACGCACATCGCCCTAAAGATGACATAACAAAGAGGAGGCTTGGTTTCCACCAAACCTCCTCGGTTGCTTCAAATGTGGCCGTGGTGTGTTAGACTTCCATCACCACTGGCAGCACCATCGGTCGGCGCTTGGTTTGGCCGTACAGATAGTCGCTCACCACATCCTTGATCTTGCGGTTCACAAATGAGCTATCAGTCTCGGTCTGGCCATCGCCATTGCGACTGTTCAGCGCTTTGCGCACCACATCCTTCGTCGCATCGATCAGATCATCGGACTGGCGCATGTAGACGAAGCCGCGCGACACCACATCCGGCCCGGCCACCAACTCGCCGGTCGCCCGGTCGATGCTGACCACCACCATCAAGATGCCATCGCGAGAGAGCATCTGACGGTCGCGCACCACCACTTGACCGACATCGCCGACCGTTGTGCCATCGACATAGACATAGCCAACCGGTGCTTTGCCCGTCACCTTGCCGTAGTTGTGGCTGAACTCCATGATCGTGCCGTTCTCGGCCAGCAACACTTGCTCGGGCTTGAACAGATCGCCCATGCCCAGTGCCAGCTTGCGGTACAGCACCATATGGCGGTAATCGCCGTGGAACGGCACCACAAACTCGGGCCGCATCAGCGTGAGCACCATCTTCAGCTCTTCCTGCGCCGCGTGCCCCGAGACGTGGACGCCAGCGCTGCCGCCGTAGACCACATCGGCACCCAAACGGAACAGGTTGTTGATCACGCGGCCCACCGAGATCTCGTTGCCTGGGATGGGCGTGGCCGAGACCACTACCGTATCACCAGGTTTGATCTTGACGTGTGGGTAATCGCGGTTGGCCATACGGGCCAAGGCCGCCATCGGCTCGCCCTGGCTGCCCGTGCAGATCACCGCGATCTGATCATCGGGATAGTTGCCCATCTCGTGCGGGCGGATCAGCGTGCCAGGCTCGGCGCGCAAGTAGCCGAGATCCATCGCAATACGGCTGTTGTTCTCCATACTGCGGCCCGCCAACACCACCTTGCGGCCATACGCCTCGGCAGAGTCGATAGCCTGCTGCACACGCGAGATGTTCGAGGCAAAAGTTGCAACGATAATGCGCCCCGGTGCGGTAGCGTAGATCGTATCGAAAGCCTCGCCGACCGCCTGCTCGCTGGGCGTGTACCCGGGCGATTCCACACGCACACAGTCGGTCAGCAGTACCAACGGCGAGCGCTGGCCCAGTTCTGCAATGAATGTGATGTCGGTTGGTCGGCCATCCACCGGAGTGTGATCGAACTTCCAATCGGTGAGATAGACCAGCAATCCAACAGGAGTAGTGATTGCGAAGCCTACGGTATCGGGAATGGAGTGCGCAACGTGGAATGGCTCAATAATAAACGAACCAATCGTCAGTGTCTCGCGTGCTTGGAAACGAATAAGATTTGCGCGATCTAAGAGGCGATGTTCCTTCAGCTTGCCTGTCACCATGCCGATAGTGAGAGGTGTACCGTAAATCGGTGGAAAGCCAAGTTCAGCAAGCAAATGTGGGATCGCGCCAATGTGGTCCTCGTGGCCGTGTGTCAGCAGGATGGCCTTGATCTGGCTCTTCTTATCCTGCAAATAAGAGATATCGGGCAACACCAAATCGACGCCGAGCATTTCGGCTTCGGGGAACATGACGCCGCAGTCAAGCAGCAGAATCTCCTCGCCGCACTCGATCACCCACATGTTGCGCCCAACCTCGCCGGCCCCACCAAGCGGAATTACGCGCAATCGGTTTTTTGCCATATAATTGTGTGAAGTCGGTCACTAGTCAAACGACGTAAAGGCCGTACTTCGCCCCCTTTCTTTCATCTCTCATGGCATCAGAAACGCCATGAACACCATATTTTGTTTATTGCTAGGCGGCTCGCTCAGGCCACCCTTGCGCCTGTATCAACACCTGTTCACAAACAGGTTTTTGCCCATTAAGAAGGTTGATGCATGCCGTCTCGCGCTCGAAGCCACGCCTATCAAACGTGCTTACGCCTCTGCACGAGCGGTTTTGGTATACTGCTGAATTTGCGCCAACAGTTCTTCGCGCTCCTGCAGCCCTGCATACACAGGCAGCGTTTTGCGGCCATACGCCTGGCCGTGCAAGAACCGAAGCACCGGGTTTTTGATTTGGTTGGTGTAATCCTCGCGCAGCTGCAACTCATCGATCGGTTCGTCGGAATCCTGGTCGAGCTGCCTGATCGCATCGATCCCCGACCAAGGGTATACGACGTCGATGCCGAGCGACACGAATCGCAGGCCCTCTTCGGTTGGTGTGTAGGAAGCGGCCCATTCTTCAAGGATATTCCAGATCACCAGAGGAGTGGCAACAATCAGCACCAGCATCAATAACGCTGGTACAAGTTGCCCGAGTGTTAAACCAGATTGGATAGCAGTGCGGAGTGAACCCCAGAAGTATAAAGGATTGTAACTAATATCTAATGTTCGGCGAAATGTCCAAAGTGCAAACGCCCAAATAACCAGCGAACCAATCAGCAGGAGCAGAGCCGTACGACGACCAGATGGTGAAAGACTGTAGGTTTTCATCACGTATCTTACAAACTAACTGTGGCAATCTTCAAAGCGTTGTGCGATGGGTACCACAAAACGTATCAAGCCTCACGACGCGTGAGAATGCATCTGAGCGAAATGCGCCAACTGCCTGCGACTTGCACGAAGGGATCGGGCAAGAATCGAACATTGGCTATGGACGATAGACTGTTGTGAGACTGGTGAGGTTACTGGAGTGGGGTACATCATCAACCAATGAGAACCCTGTTTCATTGACTACGTAAGCTTGATTGGTTGTGACCAAGCAGCGTATCAGTCTTCCAAAGGTGCCTAGCAGCAGTGATCGGCTGCGATAGATGCGCAATGATCATTTGAGGCTGCTTGGCGGAGCAAATGCAGCTATCGGGCTGCTTAGGGTCATTATCAGGGATAGTTGTGTTGTAGGGTTGGTGTACAGAGTGACCAACTCGAAAAGTTGATGTCTGTTGATATCAACTTACCAGTTGCACTCACCTCCTCAATCCTTCCAATCTCATAATTCCTGCATTATACCATAACGTTTCGTCGCATGCTGCGTTTATCTGCCGAATATCTCTATTTGTTCTGGCAAAAAATGTGTAGTTGTTGGGAATGCGTTTTCGGATACGCTGAAGCACGCACAGTGTAATGCGTTTCCTCAGCTTGTGCGCAGCAAGAGCTAAAGTCGTGAGCTGTTCTGAGAAGCGATGCTATCGTCTTGCTCGTCTCGGTTGGGCGTCTCCAACGAGGTCGGCTCAATCGCTTGATCGTTGAGGCCCGTCCAGTTGCGTGTGAGCTCTTGTGCGAATGGATTCGAGGCGTATGAGCCGGAGCGCGTGGTATCTGTTGAGGTGAGCTCGTTGGCGCGGGCGCGCCGAAACGAGAACCACAACTGGACGCCGCTCAACACCAAGCCGACCAGCAGGAGCAGGACGCCCTGCCAAAACGTGGAACCATCGGCCCACGCGCGGATCGCGAGCGCAGCAAGGCCGATGGCTACTCCAAGTACGATACCTTCTTGCAGTTCTGTTCGCATCATGAGCGTTCAATTGGCGGCTGTGACTGTTGATCCTCTGCGCGCACCTCGTGGCCCTGATTCAGAGTGTAGACACCTGCGTCCTGATGCGGAGGCCGTTGTGCTTCGCGGACAATCACGCCGAGCTTAACCAGCAAGATAAAAATGCCGAGACCCACACTGCCGAGCAGAATAATGCCGCAGAATATCAGCCCAATCAATGCAAGACTAGTTGACATATGATTATCCTTACCTAAGATATGCGCCCCGAAACAACGATGAAGGGATAGGGCTTGTTATTCTGTCTCCCACCATAATACGGCTGAGTGGCTCGGTTGGTTGCGTGGTGTGAGCCGACCAGCCTCATCTTGGTCGAGCAGTTCAGCGATTGCTTCGCGAACGGCGCCCTCGTGCGGCGAATGAGGGGCGAGCCGCAGCCGCCAGCAGATATCGGTGAACGCTTCTTCGGCGTCCTGGTAGGTGAAGGGGCGCAGGATGGGCACCAAACTCAGTTGTGCAGGGATGCCGAGCTGGTACAGCGCGTTCAGGCATTCGAGTGCGCCAGGCAGCGGCAGACGCGGTTGGCCGTGGATGCGCTCCCAGAACGCCCCGATGAACGCAGTAGGGTGCTGAACGCCTAACAGCACGTAGCAGGCGCGTTTCGCGACCTCGTGCATGCGCTGCAGGAACGGCGCGACATCGCGTACGCCGTAGAGCACGTGCGCCGCGAACACCACGTCGCAGGGTGGCACATCGGCGGTCGGCCACGACTCCGCGATCACGCGGACGCGCCCGTGGGGCACCTCGGCGATGCGCTGTTCGAGTTTGGCGCGCATTGCTGCCGAAGGCTCCAGCGCCAGCACCTCGCTGACCGTCTGCATCAGCAACGGCTCGTAGCGGCCCGTGCCAGCGCCGATATCGAGCACCCGATCAGTGGATCGCAGCCGAGGCAGCAGGAATTGGAGGAAGCCATCGGGCTGTGGCGCGGACTGAGCAGCGCGCGCGAACCGTCCGGCCTGGCCTGCCCAAAAGTCGGCGAAGCGCTCAAACTCCGGCGGAGTGAGTTGCTCGGCTTGGTTGCGCTCGTTATCGTACATCTGCTGCCAGAGCGCGAACCAATCGAGCCCACCCACAGCGCGCGGTGGGATCGATGCCTGTTTTGTCATGCGCTTATCCTAACAGTACACACGTGTTTCGCCAACCCCATGAGTAGATTGCAATTTAATGACATTTATGGGGGCTTTTTTCTGAACTACACAACGAATTTGTGATAGTATTATGCCATTGAAGACTACAAGATGTGGTATAATCTTTATTAATATAAGTACATATTGAGCAGTTTTGCTCAGACGCCCTGTTTGCGCCGTAATTTATCGCAGGGTCGTTGCATATAACGCCCCTGCGATTTGTGTTCAGGTGAGTTTGTTCATCCATGTGGTCTGCATAATGAGGAGGCAGAGACGATGGCAAAGCCCGCAGTACACAATTTAGCTCATATGGCACGGCAGGCTGGCTATCAGGTGCTCACAGCTGAGCAACTTCGGCCAAATCGGTGGTTGTTGATCTTGAAGGATAGCGATGATCAACAGATCGCTCTCTTAGCGCAGGCGCGTCCACTCATTAACTCGACGGATGTTTTAGATCTCTATGAAATTGTGCGGTTGCGACGGTTGGACCGAGGCATTCTTTGGGCGATCGATGGCACATTCAGCCCAGCCGCACATCGTACGCATCAGGAACTGGCCAATGGCCAAATTCGACTCTGTACGGCACTACCGCCCGCATCAAAGCTCGAGCACATCGATGCTCAGTCGGTTGGTGCGGCGATCAAAAGCTCCCTCTAGGCGATCACCAGGCGCAGATGCCTGTTTGAATCAGAGCATGTCGTGTTTGCATGCAAATCTGCGCTATTATTCCGGCGATGATGTGCATCAATGCCATGTTCTTGTGCTAGAATACAAGCCATGAGCAAACCAACATCGCCAGTTATTCAATCGCCTCACGAACTAGATTTTATCAGCCATAGCGTGGCTCAAACCTTGCGCGTGGGCCAACGGCTGGGCGAATTGCTGCTGCCCGGCGATTTGCTGCTGCTTATCGGCGATTTCGGGAGTGGCAAGACGCACCTGATCAAGGGAATTGTTCAGGGCCTCGGCTCCTCAGACCTCGTCAACAGCCCAAGTTTTGTGATGATTAACGAATACCGTGCTGGGCCAGCCCACCAGCGCATGCCGATCTACCACGCCGATCTGTATCGGATCGAGGATATCGGCGAGTTGGAGGGCATTGGCCTTGAGGAAGCATGGTCGGGCGATGGTGTCTGCCTGATCGAATGGGCCGAGCGCGCTCAGGGTTGGCTGCCTCAGGATCACTTAACGATCCACTTGCGGTTCCTAAGCGATACCAAGCGTGTGTTGCGTTTTGTACCCCAAGGGCGCCGGTACGAGGAATTGGTTGGAGAATTTAAGAAGGTTGCGTTTGCCTAGTGCTGGCTGTGAGTGTGGTTACGCTTACTGACAAGTACAGCCGTACCAGGAAGTTGAACAAATAATGTTGTTGGCTATTGATACATCGACCCATGTAACAGGTTTGGCATGCTACGATGCCACGGGCTTGCTAGGCGAGTGCGTCTGGCAATCGGGCCGTGAGCATACCACGCAGTTGCTGCCGCAATTGACCTTGTTGTTGCGCCATTTGGGTCGCACTCCAGAATCGATCACGGCGGTTGGCGTGGCGCTTGGGCCGGGTAGTTGGAGTGGCTTGCGTGTGGGGTTGAGCAGCGCGAAAGGCTTGGCCCTCGCGCGGGGGTTGCCCTTGATTGGTGTCGGCACCCTGGATGTGCTCGCTTATCAACATCAACGGCGCGGCGAATTGGTGATTCCGCTGGTCCGGCTAGGCCGTGATCGATTCGCGATTCCTGGCGCAGGCGAGCCTCGCAATGTGAGCTTGGCCGAGATCTGCGCCGAGGTGAATGGGCGTGTATTCTTCTGCGGAGACATCGATGCAGAAGTGCGCGATACATTGCGCCACTATTTAGCTGATCGGGCGCAGTTCCCATCGGCGGCGGCCAATGTACGCAGGCCAGGCTACCTGGCCGAACTTGCCTGGCAACGACTTCAAGCGGGCATGGTCGATAACCTTGCGAGTTTGGAGCCGTTGTATTTGGCTCAGCCGGTAAAAGCACGAGCATAACGTAACATCATTGCTCTAGGGTCGGTAGTAGTGTACAATAAGCGCAAATTCTGCCGGCCTGTCTGAAGCGGGGGATAGATCATGTCTCTGCGCGCGCTGTGGATCAGGCTTGATACCCACCAGACGCAATTGGAAGAACTGCCCACGGTCGTTGAGCAAATGTACCTTGGTGGGCGTGGTGCCGCTACTTGGTTACTCGCTAATCGTTTGCCCCCAAACACCGGGCCGCTTTCGCCCGCGAACTTGTTGATTTTTAGTGCGGGGCCGTTAGCGGGAACCGATATCCCAGGGACTGGTAATTTCGTCGTAAGTACTCGCTCCCCCCTGACTGGCGCGATCGCGCATAGCTGGGGGCATGGGAATTGGGGCAACGCGCTGCGACGCGCTGGCTATGATGTGCTCGCCTGCGATGGTCAAGCCGAAGAATGGTGTTATATCCAGATCGATGGCAACCAGGCGTATGTGCGATCGGCTCATAAATTGGTTGGTTTGGATACGCTCGCAACCGTTCACGCGATCCACCAGGCGCTCGGCGAAGATTATTCGGTATTGTGCATCGGCCCGGCGGGCGAGGCGGGTGTCGCCTATGCCTCCATCGTGTCCGAAGGCATCTATATGGCCGAGCCTGCCGGCACTGGCGCGATTATGGCCCGCAAGCGCATCAAGGCGATCGCGGTTCGTGGCTCCGCGACGGTGCCGATCGCCGATTCCGCCCGTGCCGCATCAGCAGTGGAGTTGATCAATCGGCGGGTGGCCGGGAGCGAGTTGGCCGCTGGCATTCGTCAGTACGGCAGCTTGTTCTACACCACACAGGCCGATGAATGGGGCGCTCTGACTGGCCGCAATGGTCAGGAGGGGCGTGTTTCACATATGGAGGCGATCTCGCGCTCGCGGCTGGCCCAACGGGGCAAGCGCGAACCGCGGGGTTGTGCCCATAGCCCATTGCCCTGCCATAGCGTGTACGTCCGTCGCAGCGGCGAGCCGCTCGCGTACCCCGAACTTGAGGCGGTTGCTGGGTTCGGCGGGCGATGTGGCGTGGCGAGCCCCGATGCTGTGATTGTCGCCAACGACCTGTGCGTTCGCTTGGGCCTCGATGTGGTGTCTACCAGCGCGGCCATCGCATTTATGATGGAGTGCCAGGAGCAGGGCTTGAGTCGAGCAGGGACGCTGACTTGGGGCGACGATGATGCGGTGCTCGCGGCGATCGAACGCCTTGGCCAACAGCAGGAAAAACGCGATGTCCTGTCGCTGGGCGTTGGCGAGATGAAGGAGATCTTCTTCGGCAGCGAGGCGTTCGCCCCCCAAGTTAAGGGCTTGGCGATGCCCGCGCTCGATTCGCGAGCCTTGCACGAAGTGGCCCTGGCTATGGCAACCTCGCCGATCGGCGGCGATTATCGCTATGCGATGGCCTACGAGGAACTGCTCACCGAAGCGCCCTCCTGGCTGCCCGATGAACCGTCGCATCCGCAGGCGATCAAGGGCAAAGCGCCTCGGCTCATCTGGCACGAGCGGTTCGCTGCCGCGCTTGATGCGGCTGGCCTGTGCCGCCGCTTGGCGCTGATGGCCTACCAGGTCACGCCGGCTGAGTTGACGGAACTGCTCTCGGGAGCGCTGGGCCGCCAGTTCTACGCAAGTGAACTTGCTCGCATTGGTGAGCGAATCATCACTGTGGAGCGGGTGTTCGCCCGCCAATACGGCACCAATGCTATCGATGATACGTTGCCCGCCCGCTGGCGCGAGTATGCGCTCGCCGATGGACGCGCTGCTGGGCACCTGCCCGCGCTCGACGATCTGCTGGCCGAATATTATCGGCGCCACGGCTGGGACGAGCAGGGCGACCCGACTCCGCAGCGTCTTGAAGAATTAGAGATCACGCCGTTTTAGGGGGTTGGCTCGGTATTTAGCTCGCTGCCGTTGTCCACCCAGAATGTCTGCTTGAATTGCATTGTGCGATCAGATGCTTCGTGTTATAACGATGTTTGATGCGATGATGCTTGCGCCTCCTGCGCGATCCATACGATTGTGCTGCGGTTCAGGTAGGCTTTAAAAGTGGACATGCCGATTATACATGCATTTGTTGCAGCATTTTTCCCTACCGCCATTTATACCTTGTTGTTGTGGTGGCTAGATCGTTATGAGAAAGAGCCGCTCCCTTTATTGGTGGCGGCCTTTTTGTGGGGCGCGCTCCCCGCGATCCTGCTGGCGGTGCTGTTCGAGTTCGTGCTTGCGGCCCCCATAGATCAATCCTCATTGGGACCGAGTATGCGCACTTGGGTGCTGGCTCCCCTGGTTGAGGAGCCGATCAAGGGCTTGGCGCTGATCGCACTGTTCTCGATGGCCCGCCACGAGTTCGACGGCCCGCTCGATGGGATCGTCTACGGCGCGCTGATCGGCTTCGGCTTCTCGATGACCGAGAACCTGCTGTATTTTCTGCACTATCCCGATTTCGACACGATCTTTTGGTTGCGCAGCGTGATCTTCGGCATGAATCACGCGTTCTTCACTAGTATGCTCGGTTTATCGCTCGGGGCGGTGCGCTACAGTCGCTCGCGCCAACGCACGTTTTTGGCGATCGCTGGCGGGTTGGCGTTGGCGATCCTGTTCCACGCCTTGCACAACTTTGTGGTGCGCTACCAGTTCACGGGCATGCTGCTGTCGTGGCTGATCCAGTCGAGTGGCGTGATCGTAGTGTTGGCAGTTGCAGTGCTGGCATGGCGTCACGAGTTGCGCTGGATGCAGGAGCAACTTGGTGAGGAAGTGCGCAATGGCGTGATCAGTCTCGATGATTATGCCGAGGTGACTTCCTCGTTGATGCGTGGGCAGCGCCAGTTTACCGCGCTGCTCTCGGGTGGATGGACGCATTACCGCCAAGTGTGCCGTTTTCACTATCTCACCACAAAATTGGCTTTCCGCAAGTCGCAGGTGCATTTCGATGGCCCACAATCTGAAGAATCGTGCCGACAGTTGCGACAAGAGATCATCGCGCTACGCTCGGTACTGCACCGCGAAGAGTCCGTGTTAAGCGATGCTTCCTAGCATTCGCACAATCCCCCCAGTACGTCCTTTTTGTTATAGCCTACGTGAAGCCGATCTCGCATGATTTCGGCTACGCGTGGGCATTGGCTGAGCCTAGCCCAAGCGAGATCGAGGAGGTAGATGATGGCTGGCTTGGTGTTTGCCTGTATCGCGCCGCACGGCTTCACGCTGATCCCAAGCATGAGCGAAGATGCAGACGGCGCTTTGGCGACCCGCGCGGCGATGTTCGAGTTGGGGCAGCGCTGTGTGGCGGCGCAGCCCGATGTGATCGTGTTGGCAACGCCACACGGCTTGCGGGTCGATGATACCATCTGTGTCGCAGCAACCGCACGGGCGGCGGGGGTGTTGGCCTGGAATGGGCGCTCGGTCGATATGCACGTGCCCGTCGATGCCGAACTCACCGACGCGATCTGCGCGCGTGCCCGTGAGTTGGGCGTACCGATCGCGCGGGCGAGCTACGCCGGGAATCGCCGTGATCAGAGTGTGCTGCCGCTGGATTGGGGCGCGATCACGCCGCTCTGGTTTCTCGGCCATCGCAATCATCCGGCGGGTTCGGGCGATGTGCTGGCCGATCCGCCGGAGACACAGGGGCCGCCCGTGGTGCTGGTGGCACCCTCGCGCAGCCTGCCCCGCAGCGCGATGCTGACGTTCGGGCGGGCGGTGGCCGAGGCCGCTGCGCAGGATGGCCGCCGCGTCGCGTTCGTCGCCTCGTGCGATTGGAGCCACACGCACAAGGCGAGCGGGCCGTACGGCTTTCATCCGGCGGCTGCAGTGGTCGATGCGATCGTGTTGGAGGCGGTGCGCACGAATCGCTTGGCGCAGTTGAGCACGTTGAGCGACCAGTTGGCGGAGGATGCCGCGATCGATGGTTTGTGGCAGGCGCTGATGCTGGCTGGCGCTCAAGAGCACACGCCGATGCAGGTCGAACTGCTGAGTTATGAAGCGCCGACCTACTATGGGATGCTGGTCGCGGCCTTCACACCCACAACTGGTTAACGCTGCGATTGCAACGATACTGAGGTTTTCATGAGCGAAATCAAGCAACTTCCTGAGAGCGATTACGAAGCGTTTGTGACGATCTGTGCGAATGCGTACCCGAGTATGGGTATTGTTTCCGAGGAAGATCGCCAGAGGATGTTCGCGCGTTTGCAAGACGCGAACAATAGCTCGAATCGCCGAGTCTACGGCCTGTATCGCGAAGGTCAGTTGCTCGGCGGGATGATCTTCTACGACCTGCCGATGCAGTTGCTCTCGGTGCAAGCGCTCACTGGCGGTGTGGGCATGGTGGCGGTGGACCTGCTGCACAAGAAGGAGCGCGTGGCCTTCGAGATGCTCCGTTTCTTTTTGCAGCACTACCGCAAGCGGGGCGCGCCGCTTGCCCTGCTCTATCCCTTCCGTCCCGACTTCTACCGCAAAATGGGCTTCAGCGCGGGCACGCCGTTGCTGGAGTACCGCGTGCGGGCCGCTGATCTGCCGAAGGGCGAATCGAAGGCGCAGGTGGTGCTGTTGCAACCGGAGGAGCGCGAACTGGTGCGCGATTGCTACCATCGCTGTATGGCCCGCACGCACGGCCTGATCGCGAAGTCGGATCACGAGTTGCAGCAGCTCTTCAGGCCGAAGCGCTATGTGGCGGCCTACAAACAGGGCGATCAGGTGCAGGGCTACGCGGCGTTCTCGTTCGAGGCGGGTGGCAACTTCTTGCACAACAACATCGTCGTGCACGAGCTGTTCTACGAGAATCCGACCGCGCTCTCGCAGCTGTTCACCTTCCTGCACAGCCAGGCCGATCAGATCGACCGCGTGATCTTCTACACGCAGGACGAGGACTTTCATCACTTGTTCGCAGATCCGCGTAATGGCGGTGGACGCCTGCTGCCCAGCGTCTTCCACGAGAGCGCCACGCATGCTATCGGCGTGATGTATCGGGTGATCGATACGCCAGGGCTGTTCCGCACCTTGGCGGAGCATCGCTTCGGCGTGGATTCGTGCACCTTTCAGCTCACCATCCACGATAGCTTCCTCCCCGAGAATGCGGGCAGCACGTTGGTGCAGATTCAGGATGGCCGTCCGCAGGTGTTGGCCGATGGGACGCCGCAGTTCACCATCAGCATGGAGGTTGGCGTATTCTCGGCGCTGGTGATGGGCACGGCGCGCTTCCGCAGCCTGCACGCTTACGGTTTGGCCGAAATTTCCGATCCTCAGGCAGTCGAGTTGGTTGACCGCTTGTTTTTGACCTCCAAGCCAATCTGTACAACGCCGTTCTAGTGCGCTTGGTGGCGAAGGAGTTGAGCTATGAGCCGGATTCGCATTGGGGTGCAGTTGAAGCCCCAGCACACTTCCTACGAGGCGTTCGCTGATGCAGTGCAGCGCGCCGAGGAGTTGGGCGTCGATACGATCTGGAACTGGGATCACTTCTACCCGTTATCGGGCGAGCCGGATGGGGCGCATTTCGAGGGATGGACGCTGCTCACAGCAATGGCGATGTTGACCAAGCGCGCCGAGGTCGGCTGTTTGGTGACCTGCAACACCTACCGCAACCCGAATCTGCTGGCCGATATGGCGCGCACGGTGGATCACATCAGTGGCGGACGGCTGATCCTTGGTATTGGCGCGGGCTGGTTCGAGCGCGATTACACCGAGTATGGCTACGAGTTCGGCACGGCTGCGAGCCGTCTCAAGGAGTTCGGGCGCTCTTTGCCGATCATCCGCGAGCGCTTGACGAAGCTGAATCCGCTGCCGATCCGCCAGCCGCTGCCGATCCTGATCGGCGGTGGCGGCGAGAAGGTCACGCTCAAGTTGACCGCCAAGTACGCCGATATGTGGCACGGCTTCGGCGGGCCAGATGTGTTCAAGCACAAAAACGAGGTGCTCGATGGCTGGTGCCGCGAGATCGGGCGCGATCCGGCGGAGATCGAGCGGGTCGGCGCGGTGAATCCCAACGACCTCTCGACACTGGATGCGATGGTGGAGGCTGGCGCTCGACACTTGATCCTGAACTGGGATGCGCCGTGGGATACAACGGTATTGAAGCGTGTGCTGGAGTGGCGCGATTCGCGCTAGGTATCGTGTTGAAAGGGCGCGTGGTCGTTGGATGCGGCCACGCGCTTTGTTACGGCCCCCAGGCCAGGTAAAACTTCTGCTGCGGCCCGAAGGTGAGTTGACGAGGCTCGCTGCCATCGGCGCGCATCACCCAGACCTGCCAATCGCCGCCCGCCGCCTTGGAGAGATAGGCGATCCACTGGCCATCGGGCGACCAAACGGGGTTAGTGTGCGGCCCGGCCCCTTGAGTGAGTTGCACGCGGTTGCTGCCATCGGCATTCATCACAAAAATCTGGCGCTGCGGCAGATTGGCCGTGCCGCTCGGACTGCCCACAAAGGCGATGCGGTTGCCGTCGGGCGAGCGAGCCGGGAAATCTTCCTCGAAGTCGGGCGTGTTGGTGAGGTTGCGGGGTGTACCGCTGACATCGAGCGTGAAAATGTCCTGCGCCATCCCTGGGCTTGGTGGCGCGGCGTACAGCAGCAAGCCGTTGACCCACGAGATCCACGCGACATGCTCCGGCCCCACGAGTGTGGTCTGCCCGGTATCGAGATTGCTGAGCGCTAGCTTCCAGCGGTTCTCGCTGCGCAGCGCGAAGGCGATCTGGCGGCCATTAGGCGACCAAGCCGGGTAGCGGGCGTTTTGATCGTCGGAGGTGATCGCCTGCTCGAACGGCGCATCCGGCTCACCCACGAGGATCGCCTGGCGTTCGCCGATGATTTTAGTGATGGCGAGGCGTCCATCGGGCGACCATGCCGGGGCAATCGCTCCAATTCCGACATCCAGCAGTTGTGGCGCGTTGCCATCGAGCTTCGTTACGTAGAGCGTATAGCCATCCTCCTCGGCCTGGCCGAACGCGATCGTGCCCGGCGCATTCGGTAGGAACCACTCCCCGTTGATTGGTTGGGGTGGCTGAGCGGTTGGCGCACTGGCCGATTGTTCGGTGGGCATGAACAAGATGCCAAGCCCTCCCAATGCGAATACGCCTATCACCAACGCGATCAGCACCCCTGCGATCAGCAGGAGCAGCGGCGTGCGTGAGCTTTGCTGCGGTCGGCTGGGCGTGAGCGCGGGCGCACGGGGCACGCTTGGTCGGGGCGGGCGCAGTTCGCTGGAGGTTGTCCTGCTGGAAAGATAGGGAAATGATGGCTTCGTCAGTAGCGTCTGTAATTCAAGACGCATCGTTTCGGTATCCGGATAACGGTTGGCAGGTTCGAGTTGCGTAGCGAGCCCCACGATATACGCGAGTTGCGGCGACACATGGGGCGCGATAGTGGCGATATTCGGCAACGGCAATTCGTTGGGCGATTGGTTGACCAACAGGTTGAACATAGTGGCGCCCAAGCTGTAGATGTCGCTCTGCGGGCTGGTTTGGCCCTGGCCGTACTGTTCGGGCGCAGCGTAGCCGGGCGTGCCGATCACCACGGTGTCGCCGCTCTGACCCTGCTTGAACAGGCGCGCAATCCCGAAATCGATCAACTTGAAGTGCAACTCGGCAGCCGGTAGGCTCAAGAGCTCGTTGACCGTCATGCCTTCGGGGATCGTCACCATCACATTGGCGGGCTTGAGATCGCGGAAGATGATTGGCGGCTGCTGTGTGTGCAGGTAGGTCAGCACGGTGCACAACTCGATGGCGCAGGCGATCACGAACTGTTCGGGCAATGGCGCGTTGTGCTGCCGCAGCAGTTCACGCAGCGATAAGCCCTGCACATATTCCATCACCAGGAAAACGTGCTCGTCCTCCTGAAAATAGTCCCATACGCGCGTTAGGCTGGGGTGATCGAGTTGCGCAAGCATCAGCGCCTCGCGCTCGAACAGTTGAAGCGCAATAGCGCTCTCTTGGGCGCTCAGCCGCGCTTTACTCATCTCTTTGATCGCCACTAACCGGTTGAGGCGCTGGTCATCCGCGAGGTAGACCGCACCAAACCCGCCACTGCCGAGTGGCTTGATCAGGCGATAACGCTGTTGAATCAACTGACCGATGGTGACCATCAAAAAACCGCCAATCTGAAAAAAGGGTGTTACGATCAATCCATTGTACGCAAGAGTATAAAGATTGTAAAGGGTTATAAGCTCTCATCTTCATGATCCTCGAAATAATAGGGCATCACAACCGAATAGCAAGAATAGCGAGTGGTAGGGTATACCGTTTATCTCCATTTACAGTAGTTTGCAGCGTTTCCCGATTCCTTGAAGTATGCATCTAAAAATGCTATGCTGTCAGTTAACTTATTTTCGAAGGCTTGCTAAACGGGTTTTGATATGAAGAGGCAAAATATGCATCGATTGACAACGTCGCGTTTTTATCCTTCGTTCCTTGGTTTGATTGCATTATTGCTTCTTCTCGCATTATTACCGCCGTCAACGCCTGCGGTCCGTGCCGCTACTACGATCAGCGTCTCGCCGAGCGCTATCACTGCTACGGTCACGCTGGGGCAAACAGCCAATCACACGATTACGCTCACCAACACTTCGGCCACGCCAGTGACGCCGCTCCTGTACGAAGCCTGGCCCGCCGCGCAAACTACTCCCCGTCGCGCGCCGACCGGCCCGCTACGGGTGCCGCTCCCACCGCAGCGCGAGCGCCTGGATCGTAAACTCTTGCAGGAGTTTCAAGAGTCGAGCGATGGTCGCAGCGATTTCCTGATTTTTCTGCAAGAACAGGCGGATCTCAGCGCAGCCGAGACGATCAGCGATTGGAATGCACGTGGCGAGTACGTGTATTCGACGTTGACGCAGTGGGCCGAGACGCATCAGGCCGATCTGCGGCGCGAGTTGCGTAGACGTGGCCTGCCCTTTCAGCCCTTCTGGATCGTGAACGCCGTGCTGGTGCATGGCAATTTGGCCGATGCGCAGGCGATGGTCGCGCGCAGCGATGTGGCGATGATCAGCGCAAACACGACCTTTACGATGCCCACGGTATCGCCGGCCCCGGCGGCGTTCGCCACATGCCACCAGACCGACCCGATCTGCTGGAATATCCGAAAGATTCGTGCCGAGCAAGTGTGGGAGCAGTTCGGCGTCGATGGCGCAGGCGTGGTGATCGGCAGCATCGATACTGGCGCCGATTACACGCACCCGGCGCTGCAGTCGAGTTACCGAGGCAATTTGGGTGGAGGGCAGTTCAAGCACGATTACAACTGGTATGAACCTCGGTATAGCTTAACGGTGCCCGCCGATCAGAACGGCCACGGCACACATACCATCGGCACCATGGTCGGCAAAGGCGGTGGCACCACCGATAAGCCGCATATCGGCGTCGCGCCGGGCGCCCGCTGGATCGCCGCGCAGGGCTGCTCCTCGATCTGCTCCTTGGCCGACCTCAGCGCCGCCGCCCAGTGGATGCTGGCACCGACTGCGCTCAATGGCTCAGATCCGCGCCCCGACTTGCGCCCGATGATCATCAACAACTCGTGGTCCGGGCCAGGTGGCGACGATTGGTACGCCGGCTATACGACTGCTTGGCGAGCGGCTGGGATCTTCCCTGTGTTTGCTGCTGGCAACCTCAGTGGCGCGTCCTGCAGCTCGATCGGTTCACCGGGCGATTACGCGAATGTGATCGCAGTGGGCGCAACCGATCTGAACGACAATATCGCCAATTTCAGCCAACGCGGCCCCACCGTCGATGGTCGGATCAAGCCCGATTTCAGTGCGCCCGGCGAGGGTGTGCTTTCGGCTTGGCCGAACACCGGAGGCTACAACACGCTCAATGGCACCTCGATGGCCGCCCCGCACGTCGCAGGCACGATTGCGCTGATGTGGTCGGCGAATCCCGCCCTGATCGGCGATTACAACGCGACCGTCGATGCGTTGCGTCAGAGCGCCCACAAGATCAGCTCGAACCTCTGCACCAGCGGCCAGAATGTGCCGAATAACCTCTACGGCTACGGGCGCATCGATGCGATGGAAGCGGTCAGCAAAGTGCGCGTTGATGTGCCCTGGCTGATCACCCCCACCTCCGTCGCGACCATCACTGGTAGCGGCACCACCAACATCAACGTGACGCTGGATGCCTCACGGGTGCCCGGCCCTGGCACGTACACCGCACGCTTGCAGGTCTACCAAACGCTCACCGAAGCACCCACCACGATCAACGTGACCATGACAGTGTCGCCTGCGCCTTCGCAAGCACAGGTGACAGGGCGCGTGTACGACGCCGAGAACAATCAGCCCTTGGCAGCCAATGTGCGCCTGCTCAACGGCTTGGGCGTCAGCACCGATAGCACGGGCGTGTACACGCTCACCTTGGCGCCCGGCACCTACCAACTCGTCGCAAGCGCATCGTCGTACGTGTCGGCGCAGCGCACGCTCACCGTGACCGCGCTCACCCACACGCTCGATTTCCCAATGACAGCCGAATTACCGCAGATCAGCGTAGCGACGAGCGCCATCTCCAGCACGATTGGGTTTGCCGAGCAGCGTGTGTTCGATATCAACATCAAGAATGAGGGATTGCGCCCGCTCACCTACGAACTCGACATCCCGGTCGATACGTTTAGCGTGTCGCGCAGCGATGAGCCAGGCGGCCCAACCTATTCCTGGGTTGATCTGCCTGCGAACGCCACGAAGATCCCGATGACCTACAACAGTTACACTGATACGATCCCGCTCAAAATCACCTTCCCATTTGCGAGCTACCAGTTTACCGAGACGCTCGTATTGTCGAACGGGATGATCTCTTTCTCGCAGCCATTGCCTTCGCAGCAGCCGCTCTCCACGTGTTTGCCCGATAACACGATCTTCTTCTACCTGATCGCCCCATTCCGCGCCGAGCTTGATCCATCGCGGGGTGGGCAGATCCGCTACGGCACATTCGCGGATCGTGGCATGTTCGTGTTGAGCTACGAGAACATCCCGCTGCACGAAGGCCCGCTCTCACAAACCTACACGTTCCAAGTGTTGCTGTTCAGCGATGGGCGGATTATCTTCCAATATAAAACGCTGGCCGATTTGCCTGTGAAACTGAGCGCAGGGGTGCAGTTATCGCCACAGGAGGTGCAGCAGATCGGCTGTGGCGTCTCGATGCCGCTGCAGAATAACCTCGCGATCGAGTTGCGTCCGCAGGTGCCATCGTCCGATTGGCTGAGCATCGTGAGTGGGAGCGAGACCGGAACGCTGCAACCCAACCAGCAGAGCGTGGTGCGGGTGCGGGTCAAGTGGACAAAGAATCTGTTGGACTTCCCCTTCCGTGGGCGCATCCATATCATCAATAGCGATCCTCGCAAGCCTCTGGTCGTGGTGCCCGTGCGAATCGAACATCAGAAGGCACCGCATCAGCTCTGGCTGCCAGTCATCAGATATTTCAGTATGTAATGCCGCTGTCTGAATGTTTGAGTGCCTTACGAGCCTTTCGCGATTGCAGAATCACGAAAGGCTCGTGGTATAATAGCGCCGAGCAATCAACCCAACTACACAGATTGACGTTTGGCTCAGGTTGCGACTGAGCCTTTAAGATTCTTCACTCATCACATGTATCCATTTCACGTACCACTAACTCACTTACCGATCGGGCTACTGCTCGCGAATGCGCTGTTTTCGTTGTTGTCCGTTCGCCGCAACGACCCAACGCTCGATTCTGCTGCCTTCCATTGTTTGTGGCTTGGGCTTATTGGCGTTGCTGGCGCGGTTGTGACCGGTATGGCGGATGCCGCTCGGCAGCTGTTCGACCCCGTGGCGCCTCGTGATGATGCATTGGTCTGGATCAATGCGCATGGTCTGATGGGCCTTGTGCTGATCGTCTACTACTGGCAGATCTGGCAGTTGCGCCGACGCAACCCAACCATTCTGCTCGATCCAGAGACGCGTAACAGCTACCTCACCCGTTTAGCATTCGGCGTGGTGCTTCTCGTGATCGATGGCTGGCTCGGCGGTCACTTGGTCTACACACTGCGCCTAGGGGTATCGGCCTAAGGCGGGGGAATGGTACGTGCTCGCACAGGATAGATTTCTCATTCACACAATGCGGAGGGCTCATGCTCGGTGCAGTTACCTATTTTGTCATTTGGTTGCTCCTTCAAACGTTGCGCGTCCTCAGGATCTGGCGCTGGAAGATTGAAGGGCTTGAGAATTTGCCTCCGCGTGGCAAAGGCATGGTGCTGGCGATTAATCACCTGCACTGGCTCGATATCCTGATCGTCGGCGGCTCGCTTCCGTTCTCACATCGGCTGCACTGGATCGCAAAGGTCGAGATCTTCGCGAACCGCTTCCTGGCCTGGTGGTTCACCGAGATGCAAGTCATCCCGATCAAGCGTGGTCAGCGCGACATTGCGGCGCTTGTGGCTGCGGAGGAATGCCTCAAAGAGGGTGCTGTCTTGGCGGTATTCCCCGAAGGGCATCGTAGCCGCGAGGGTGGCCTGCAAGAGGGCCGTGGTGGTACTGTGCGTCTCGCCATTCGTAGCGGCACCCCCATCGTCCCGATCGGCATCTCGGGTACTTCGGGTGGCCTCAAGGGCGCGTTTCTGCGCAAGCCCATCACCCTCCGCATTGGTAAGCCCTACACTGTCGATATCGCGCCCCAAGACAAGATCCCTGTGGAGCAGATGAGCGCGCTCACCGAAGATATGATGCTGCGCATCGCGGAATTGCTGCCCGAGGAGCAGCGCGGCTTTTATCGCGAGCGGCTGGCCCAGCGGAAGAGCCAATCCGAGAGCGTGGTGAACGAGTAATACCAAATCCAAATGATTACTTACACAAACGGCATGTGAATGTGATGAGCGTAGTGCTGGTTTTCAACTGATACCCACATTTCCCGAAACAGGTGGTGTCGAGGCGCTGCTACGCGCAGCGCCTCGACACCATAAAAAACGTCAACTACCTTGTTGCTACAGGCTAAAACGGGTTTGGTATAATCCCAATAGTCTATCGAAAAAAAGAGGCCGGAGCGATCGCTCCGGCTTCGTTATTCGTGTTAACCTTCGAGTTGTTCGGGTTCGCCAAGGATTTTATTCGTCAGATAGAGCGCTAATCGTGCGGCCAAAGCGCTCAGTACGAGACTCAGCAAGCCGTATACTAACCTGCGTTTAGTTTCGTCGTCCATAGCCCCTCCTACAGCCAGCATCCCATCAAACTCGATGCTAGGCATACTTCATTCTAGCGCCGATCGCGACCGGAGACAAGCGTAATAAAGTACAGTAACTGCATCACAGCCTGAGCCGCCGCCGCAACATACGTAAGCGCCGCAGCATTCAGCATCGAGCTCACGCCCTCGGACTCCTCCACAGTGACTAAGCCACTCCGTGTGAGCATTTGGCGAGCGCGAGCGCTAGCGTTGAACTCAACCGGCAGCGTGACCAATGTAAACGCCACTGCAGCAGCCATCAGGATAATGCCTGCATAAGCGACCATAATGCCCAAACCGCCGCCAGAGCGCGCCGAAACACCAGCGATCACCAGACCGATGAACACCAGCAACGTGCCAAGCTGCGAACCAATATTCGCGATCCCAACCATGCCTGAGCGCAGTTGGAGCCAGAAGTACCCCTCGCGATCCTGCTGAGCGTGCCCAAGCTCGTGCGCCACGATCGCCATCGCAGCCACCGAAGGCTGCCGCGCCGACCCCTCGGACAAGCGCATCACCTTGCCACGCGGATCGTAGTGGTCAGTCAGATCGCCAGGGATCATCTCAACCTGAATATGATCAAGCCCTTCGTTGCGCATCAGCACACGGGCCACATCCGCACCAGTCATACCTTGCATGTTCCGCACCTGCGAGAACTTGCGGTACGTCGATGTGACTCGCCATTGCGCGAACAGAGCGAGCAGAATTGCGGGCAACAGAAAAATGATATAGCGAATATCAAATAGAAATGGCATACGGGCCTCCTCGCCAAACTATCGAGAGAACAATGGCTCGCTGAAGCAAGCCATGCAGAATTCATAAACTGCCAAATATCTACCGTAAATATAGCATTTTTATGCTTACAACGGTATGCTTTTTTGTTAAAAATTTACTAGAAGTAGGTAGAACTAAGCAGTTGATGAAGGATAAATGAAAGAACTCAACTTCGCTAAAAGTTGGTCGATAGTGTAGGCAAGTTGGTTGCGCAGTCGATCACGAGTGCGTGGGTTCAGTAGGACGATGCAGACGAGCCCAACCAGAACGACGTGAGGCAACCAGCGTGGTGCGGAATGATTATGCACTTTGTGCGCTATTGCCATTTTGAACCTGCTTGATCAGGTCTTGAGCGGAGGTTTGAACTTTAGCAACCGCCTCATTCGCGATGCGCTGAGCGCGATCCACCACATCTTCCGCTTGGCTCTTCAACTCCAACCCGCGCTCAATGATCTGCTCGCGGGTCTCGGTGCCGCTGCGGGGAACAAACAACGCTGCAACAATACCACCAACAATCGCGCCAGCGACAATCCCTAGAAGGAACGTGACATCACTGTTTGCTCGTTTCATCATCAACTCCTCACCTGATAATTTGCAGGTTTTATACCACGAAAATGCGCCGACAGCCAAACGCAGCGGCGCCAAATACAGGCGGAGTATAGCACACGCGACAACCCCCTGCAACCCGAAGAAAATTGCAGGGTGCGCGCATGAGTTGTCAGGCAGTTGAGGCGACGGTCGCTTCAGCCAGTCGTGCCTCTGTTTGGCGACACTGCTGGCGCACACTCCAGGCTTTGCGCCAGGGATGGACCGCCTGTTCCTGCGCCAATTCGGCTCGCACCTGTGCTATCACCTCTCTTACACGCTCTTCCTCTTGCGCTGCTCCTTCTGCGCTTGT
>Ga0207874_1000101_pt1 | contig 125086 bp, 101 predicted proteins | sample HigsolmetaAR201D_FD_184833 | JGI IMG/M metagenome (GOLD analysis project Ga0207874, IMG submission 184833) | Ionic liquid and high solid enriched microbial communities from the Joint BioEnergy Institute, USA - AR20-1-D (SPAdes) (version 2) ... | reverse complement strand
GCCAAATCCGTACTGCTTCAGCCTTGTACTCGTCTGTGAACTTTCGTCTCTTAGTCGACATCTCTTGCCCTCCGATTTCCGCATTGTCCACCTCTTGCAAGGTGTCCGCGAAATCGGGGGAAGCCCAGGGAAGGAGGGAAAAGGGAAAAGGGAAAAGGGGCTTCGGCCTGCCTGCTTCTCAACACTCTCTACGCACGAAGGGAAAGTGAGCAGCGAAAGGATTTGTCGCGAAAGTTCGGACAGTGACCCTCCATGGTCACGATCACGAATCACTTATTCATCCGGTCCTTCACCAACCCATCCACGACGCTCGGATCGGCGAGCGTTGACGTGTCACCGAGCTGCTCGTGCTCGTTTGCGGCGATCTTGCGCAGGATGCGGCGCATGATCTTGCCGGAGCGGGTCTTCGGCAGGTTCGGTGCCCATTGAATGAAATCCGGCGAGGCGATCGGACCGATCTCCTTGCGAACCCATTCGCGCAGCTCCGCGCGCAGTTCTTCGGTCGGCTCCACGCCCACGTTGAGCGTCACATAGGCATAGATGCCCTGGCCCTTGATGTCGTGCGGGAAGCCGACGACCGCAGCTTCGGCCACTTTCGAATGAGCGACGAGCGCGCTTTCGATTTCGGCAGTGCCGAGGCGATGTCCCGCGACGTTCAGCACGTCGTCGACGCGGCCGGTGATCCAGTAATAACCGTCTTCGTCGCGTCTTGCGCCGTCGCCGGTGAAATACTTGCCGGGGAACGTCTTGAAATACGTGTCGATGAACCGCTGGTGATCGCCGAACACCGTGCGCATCTGACCGGGCCAGCTATCGAGCAGCACGAGATTGCCCTCGCAGGCACCCTCGAGCACGTTGCCTTCGTTGTCGACGATTGCGGGACGCACGCCGAAGAAAGGCAGCGTTGCTGAACCGGGCTTCTGGTCGATCGCGCCCGGCAACGGCGAGATCAAGATGCCGCCCGTTTCGGTCTGCCACCACGTATCGACGATCGGGCAGCGGCCGTCGCCGACCACGCGGTGATACCACTCCCACGCCTCGGGATTGATCGGCTCGCCGACGCTGCCGAGCAGACGCAGCGTTTTGCGCGACCAGTGTTTGACCGGCTCGTCGCCTTCGCGCATCAAGGCGCGGATGGCCGTCGGCGCCGTGTAGAAAACTGTGACGCCATGCTTGTCGACCGTTTGCCAGAACCGTCCCGAGTCGGGGTAGTTCGGCACGCCTTCGAACATGACCGTCGTCGCGCCGTTCGCGAGCGGCCCGTACACGACGTAACTGTGTCCGGTCACCCAACCCACGTCGGCCGTGCACCAAAAGATATCGTCCTCGCGCAGGTCGAAGACGAGCTCGTGCGTGAGCGAGGCGTACACGAGATAGCCGCCGCTCGTATGGAGTACGCCCTTCGGTTTTCCGGTCGATCCCGACGTGTACAAGATGAACAACGGATCTTCCGCGTCCACGGTCTCCGGCGGACACTCTTTCGGCTGTGCCGCGGCGAGCTCCTCGTACCACTGATCGCGCGAGTACATCGGCACCTTCGTGCCCATGCGTCGCACGACGAGCACGTGCTTCACGCATTCCGTGCCCGGCGCGGTGAGCGCCTGATCGACGTTCATCTTGAGCGGAATGCGCTTGCCTCCGCGAATGCCTTCATCGGCCGTGATGACGACGCTCGATCCGCAATCGGCAATGCGGCCGGCCAACGACTCTGCGGAGAATCCGCCGAAGACGACCGAATGAATCGCACCGATGCGCGCGCACGCGAGCATGGCGATCGCTGCCTCGGGGATCATCGGCAGATAGATCGTGACGCGATCGCCTTTGCCGATGCCGAGCGACTTGAGCGCATTGGCACATTGGCAGACACGCTCGTAGAGCTCGCGATAAGTGATGCGTTCGGAAAGTTTGGGATCGTCGCCTTCCCAGATGATCGCCGTCTTGTCGCCGCGCTTCGTCAGATGGCGGTCCAGGCAGTTCGCTGCGACGTTGAGCTTGCCGTCGTAATACCAACGGATGCGGAAATCGCGCTCCTCGTAGCTCACGTCCTTCACTTTGGAGAATGGCTGGATCCAATCCAAACGGCGTCCCATGCGCGCCCAAAAACCGTTGGGATCGCGGATGGATTCCTGATAGAGCCGCTGATAGTCGGCGAACCGTAAGTGCGCGAGCGCGGCGAATTCTTCGGGGACTTTGTAGAGCTTCTGGCTCATGGTCGTTGGCACGTGTGAATGTCAGTCGAGAGCTTTCCGAATCCGTTCGGCGTGCTCCGCAAGGACGGCTTTGTCGGCCATTTCGCGCGAATGCCCTTTGAGCTCCTTGCCCGCGTAGCAAGGCACGATGTGAAAGTGAATGTGGAACACCGTTTGTCCGGCGGCAGGCTCGTTGAACTGAATGATGCGCACGCCGTCGGGGTTGAATGCTTTCTTGACCGCTTTCGCAACCTTCTGCGTTACCTGGATGAGATAGGCGAGCACGTCGGGATCGACGTCGAAGAAGTTACGTGCCTCCGACTTCGGGATCACGAGCGTGTGACCGTCCGACTGCGGCATGGCATCCATGAACGCGAGCGTGCGTTCGTCCTCGTAGACTTTGAAAGCAGGGATTTCCCCGCGCAGGATCCTGGCGAAAACGTTGTTCGGGTCGTACATGACTCGTTCACCGATACTGACCGATGGACATCAAATGCCGGCTTTGGCGAGGGTGTCGACGACGCGCCTGATCGCGACGCCGAGCGACGGGTGCTCGGCTTCGAATCGCACTGCGATTTCGTCCAGGCGCTCGGCAAATTTGCGCTCGCCGCGTCCGCCGTGCTCGACCGGTTCCGAGCCGAGCAGCCGCGAGATGTCGTCCAACAACGCGACCAACAGCTCGCGGGACTCACGATCGACGCTGCCCGTGCGGGAAAGCTCCTGATGGAGAGCTTCGAGCTGTTTGTGCAAATCGGCATTCACGATCGGGTTTCTCCTCGGCGGGTACGCAGCTTGGCTGCCAGCTTATCGTGATATGCCGCCTCGAGGCGCGCGTCGCGCACACCGCCGCGCATGGCCGATAGCTTCGTGAGCAGGAATTCGAGACGGCGGTTCGCTTCGCCGCGCTCGGTCGGAGTCAATGCTCGCATGAGGAGCGACTCTGCATCGGCAATCTCACGCCGCACCTCGACTTCCGGCGGTACGAAGCCGGCGTTCTTGAGAATGCGATAGGCGACGCGCAGCTCAGGCGGGACGTTCGAGTCGTCGTCCAGCTCGAGCGGCTTGCCGAGACCCGGCAGGTTGTCGAACTCGCCGCGTTCCATCGCGGCGAGGATTTTCTGTTCGGCAAGACGCTCGATGAAGTCCATGATCCCTGTCGCTTGCCTATTGCGAAAACGTCGGTAGCTCTTTCCGCCGATAGCCCGACGGGATGTCGAACAGATTCTCTGCGAGCGTTTCCGCACGAATCGATTTGACCGTCGTTTCTGCAACGGCTTTGCCGCTCTCGAACGTACGCGTCAGCAACGGCAAGCCGCCGAGGCGTTCGAGATCCTCCATCCCGCTGTTTGCCATCCCTTGCAAGAGCGGCAGATCGATGCTTTCGAGCATTTCTTTGATCATCGCACCGACTTTCACGCCGGCGTCATAGAGATCCTTGCCTGCTTTCAAATTGGCCGGCGCAACGCACATCTCGGCAACGAGAGTGCCGTTCTGCAGCACCTCGGCATACGTGCACCCGTGACCGGCGACGGTTGCCGTGCGCGAGGTTTTACGGATCTCCCGTTTCGGCGCTTGGCCGCCTTGCGGCATTTTTTGTCCAAGCATCTGCTCGAGCTGCGCGCGCTGCTCGGGCGGTAAGTTCGCAAGTTGCTGCTGCAGCATCTGGAGCGCCGGATTCAATTGCTCGGCCATGCGTTTCATGCCCGCGCGGTCCATCGCGATGTACGACTTTTCCTTCGGATCGATCACGTAAATCGTCTCGTCGCGGAAGATCATGACATCGTCGTTCGTATTGCCGGCGTCGATGCGCAGCTTTCCCGATTGAGCATAGGTCTTGGTGACCGATTCCTCGCCGTCCTCGAGATCGCGCGTGAGCGTCTCGAGCACGGTGCCCGCTTGTGCGCAGGACACCATCAACATCGAACAGGCGAGCGTGCGAATGAGCATTCTTGGTCCTCCGAGAGCAGTTTGCAGAGCGTAGCCTTGCCGATCGCGGCGCAATTCACAATCGGGAGTTTCGTGCACGTGCGGACAGTTTGCACCGAACCGCGAGCAGGTGTGCACACATGGACGGGAAATGCGCGGCGGTTCAATGGTTGCGCGGCTTGGCCCGGGCGGTCGGCGTTGCGGTCAGCGGGTCGTCCGGCCAGTAATGCTTGGGATAACGGCCCTTGAGCTCCTTTTTGACTTCCGGGTACCCGCGCGACCAGAAGCTGACGAGATCCTGCGTCACCTGTACGGGGCGGTGCGCCGGCGACAACAAATGTAAAGTGAGCGGCACGCGTCCGGAGGCGACCGTTGGCGTTTCGCGCATACCGAACAGCTCTTGCAGCCGCACCGCGACCGTCGGCTGGTCGCCCGAGTAATCGATCGGGATTCGCGATCCGCTCGGCACGACGAGATGCGTCGGTGCGATTTCGTTCAATCGCTGCTGCCGATTCCAATCGAGCAACGCGGACAGCGCTGCGTGAAGGTCCAGTCTCGCGAAATGGTCGCGACGCGTGATGCCGTCGAGCCATGGAGCGAGCCATTCGTCGAGGCGGTCGAGCAAAGCGTCGTCCGAGACTTCCGGCCACGGCGGATCTGCATTCGGCTCGACGCGACGTGCAAATTCCATGCGAGCTTGCAAAGCGCGTGCTTCGCGGCTCCAAGGCAATGAGGCGAGCCCGAGCTCGCGGATTCCAGAGATCACGGCGGCATTCACGCGGACGGCATCCGGGCGATCGAGCCGCTGTTCGGCGAGACACAATGCTCCGAGCCAACGTTCGCGCCGCGCAATGACAGCTTGCTCGCGCGAGTCCCATTCGATGCGTTCGCGCGTTTCGATCGTCGATGCGAACAGTCGCTCCAGATCGTTGCGTGCAATGGGTGCCGCAAGACGGATGGTCGCTTCCCGCTCGCCGGCATCGAGATCCGCAACGACGAGCAATTCTTCCTGCGCAATGCTTTGGGTGCCGACGATTTGCGCGCCACGACCGCTCGAAAGCAAATAACGTCCGCTGCCGCCGCGCGACAATGCAATGCGATCGGGGTAGGCGAGTGCGAGCAGCGCGCCCGTGTCTCGGTCCACATCGCCGGCATCGGCGGTCTTCGGGTCGATGCGTAATTGTTTCGCGAGCTGCTCGACGGCACGCAGTACTCTTTGCCGCGCGGAAGCATCCACGGTGAAGCCGTGAGGGTTCGACCCGCGCTCCCGCAAGGCATCGAGGCGCAGCCGCAAATCGACGTCGGATGCAGCTCGGCCGATGGCGCGCAACACATCGCGCTCGCCGAGGAGCGCGGCGATTTCCAGAGCGAGCCGAGTGCCACCCAAATCGAGCGATCGCACGATCATATGGGCGAGGCGGGGATGCGTGCCGAGCGCGGCAAGCGCGCGCCCATGATCCGTGATGCGTCCTACCCGATCGATCGCTTCCAACGAACGCAGCAGATCGCGTGCTTGCGCGAAGGCAGCCGCGGGCGGCGGATCGAGCCACTTGAGGGCGAGCGGGTCGGAGATTCCCCAGTTCGCGAGCTCCAACGCCAGCGGCGCCAGATCCGCTTCCAGAATTTCTGCCGGCGATTGTGCGACCAATGCAGCGTGTTCGCTTTCGGACCACAGTCGGTAGCACACGCCAGGTTCGAGTCGTCCGGCGCGGCCGCGACGTTGATCGGCCGAGGCGCGCGAGATGCGCGTCGTTTCGAGACGGCTCATGCCGGTGGGCGGATCGAACCGCATGCGGCGTTCGAGGCCGGAGTCGACGACGATTCGAATGCCTTCGATCGTAAGACTCGTTTCCGCAATGTTCGTCGCGAGCACGACTTTGCGGCTTCCCGGTTTACTCGGTCTAATCGCTTCATCTTGCTGCTCGATCGGCAGATCGCCATAGAGCGGCAAAACGCGCGTGCCCGGCGGAAGCTGCCGTTCCTCGAGAAGACGAAGCGTGCGGTGAATCTCGCCTTGGCCGGGCAGGAAAACCAACACGTCGCCGTGTTCGACTTCGAGCGCATTTGCGACTGTTGCGGCCACGATTTCGGCGATTGGGCGGTCGGGATTCGCGCCGCGCGCGGCGCGAGACAGCGGCTCGCGATAATGCGTCTCGACGGGATAGGAACGACCGCTCGAAGTGACGATCGGTGCATCGCCAAGTAATCGTGCGACCGCTGCGCTATCGAGCGTGGCCGACATCACGAGTACGCGTAGATCGTCGCGCAAGTTCGCCTGCGCATCGAGCGTCAAGGCCAAACCGAGATCCGCCTGCAGGCTGCGCTCGTGAAATTCGTCGAAGATCACCAGCGCAACGCCTTCGAGCGCAGGATCGCGTTGCAACCATCGCGTCAGAATACCTTCCGTGACGACTTCGATGCGCGTCTTCGGGCCGACACGTGTGTCGAGCCGCGTACGATAGCCGACCGTATCGCCGATCTGTTGACCGAGCGTGCTTGCCATGCGCGCGGCGACGGCACGTGCGGCGAGTCGCCGCGGTTCGAGCATGACGATCTTGCGATTCGCTGCCCAAGGCGCATCCATCAGTGCCAGTGGGACGCGCGTGGATTTGCCGGCACCGGGCGGCGCTTGGAGCACGACGTTGCGCGAAGCCGAGAGGGCCGCGAACAGCTCCGGCAAGGTTGCGTCGATCGGCAAGGATTCAGTCACGGTGCTCGATGCTGCGCATCCGCGCAGGTGTCTCCAAGGCGGTTGAGATGCGCGTGCGTGGGGATCTTCCGATCGTCATGTTGCAGGCGTTGGATAGGAAAGGACAGCGGCTGCAAGTCGAGCTGCGTCGGCGGGCGCAGAGCGTAGCGAAATTCCGCGATCCGGAGTAGGAGAACCGACGGCGTCGAGTCGGCTGACCGAAAATCCTCGTATCGCCGGGACGCGCGGGCCACGAAGGTTGGTACACTCGCATCATGAGTCCGACATCCAACGTACCGCCGGCGCCGCGACAGCTGAGCGAGGTGCTCGATCTCGAGCAGCTCGACACCAACTTGTTCCGCAGCCGGGTCAATCAGGTCAATCGCAACCGTTCGCTCTATGGCGGGCAGATTCTCGGCCAAGGACTGAAGGCCGCAGCGCTCACTGTCGATCCGTCGCGCACGGCACATTCGCTGCACGGTTATTTCCTGCTCGCAGGCATGAGCGACATCCCCGTCATCTACGACGTCGACGTCACGCGCGACGGCGGCAGCTTTTCGACGCGCCGCGTCGTTGCGCGGCAGCGGGGCAAGACGATCTTTCACATGGAGCTCTCGTTCCATCGCGCCGAGCAGGGCTTCGAGCACGAAGCCGAGTTGGGTATCGACGTGCCGGATCCGGATCAATTGCCGAGCGTCGCCGAGCTCGCACGTCAATATCCCGATCGAGTGCCTGCCGACATCGCGGCGCAGATCAGCCGCGACATCGTCGAGATGAAGCCGGTCAGTCCGGAGGACTACTTCATGCGCAAGGCGCAGACGACGCGCGGTCTGTATTGGATCCGCTCGGTGTCCAGGCTTGCGGACGATCTGCTCACGCAGCAGGCGGGACTTGCGTATCTATCCGATTATTTCTTGATATCGACGGTCACGCTCAAGCACACCGAATCGGCGATGTCGGGCAACATCATGATTGCGAGCCTCGACCATGCGATGTGGTTTCATCGTCCCGCACGTGCTGACGATTGGTTGCTGATCGATGCGACGAGCCCTTTTGCGGGCGGCGCCCGCGGATTGACGCTCGGTCGAGTGTTCGATCGAAATCGTCGGCTGATCGCTTCGCTCGCGCAGGAAGGGCTCGTGCGGCCGATCAATCCCGCCTCGCGGAGCTGAATTGCCCGTTACGGCCGAGCTTCGCGGATCGGGCGCAAAGGCCCATCATCGCGTTTCGTCGCCCTAGCGACGCGCGGGTTCGACGGATCGGCCCGACGTCAGCGTCGCATCGCGCAATTTTTCCACGTCGCGTTTCCCCAGCAGTTTGAACTGGCCTGGCTTGAGCTCGGGTGCGCGCAGCGGGCCGATGGCAACGCGCTCGAGCTCGCGAACCTTCAACCCTACGCGCGCGAGCATGCGGCGGATCTCGCGGTTCTGTCCTTCGCGCAACGTGATGCTGAGGAGCGTGCGATCGCCGCGGCTCCGGTCGACGAGACGCTTCAGAATGCGTACGGATTCGGCAGACGCGCGTTTCGAAGTTTTCGAACCGTCTGCCGACGGAGTGATGAGATACATACCTTCCTTCAATTTGCGCAGCTGCTCATCCGTCGCCAAGCCCGTGCAGCTCACGCGATACTCTTTCGTCACGCCGAACTTCGGATGCGTGAGCCGAAACGCAAGGTCGCCGTCGTTCGTGAGCAGCAAGAGCCCCGTGGAATCCGCATCGAGCCGGCCGACCGGATAAAGACGCTCTTGCTGCCGCACTTTGGGCGGCAGCAAGTCGAGCACGTTGCGACGTCCTTCCGGATCGCGCGTCGTGGTAATGACGCCTTTCGGTTTATTGACGAGATAATAGACGGGCCCGCGAGCCGGCCTCTCCTCGATGGTTTCCGGCAGATCGACGATCGTGCCGTCGAGCTCGACGACGTCGCGCGCCGGATCGATGAAATACGGCAGGTCGGTCACGACACGGCCGTTCACCTTCACTCGTCCGTCGGCAATCATCTGCTCGCAATCGCGTCGCGCGCCGATGCCGGCCTCGGCCATGGCTTTTTGAAGACGAACGCCGCGAGGCACGTTCCGTGACTCGTGACGGGTGACTCGTGACTTGTTAGGGCGTGATTCGCGCATGGAGAGGAGATGACCCTGGCGGGCGGAGACTGCGGTAGGTTACAGGCCGAAGGCCGAAGGCTGAAGGGAGGCGCACGTCGCGCGCGCCGCACGAGTCACTCGTCACCAGTCACGAGTCACGTCGTTACGCAACGCCTTCCGTGCTCACCTCTCCAAGCGCCTTCGCGAACTCGTGATTCAGCAGCGCGCGCAGGCGCACCGCTTTGAGCGGCTTGTGCATCAGGGTGAGGCCGGCGGCGCTGACCTTGCGTAGTTGTTCCGTTGCCGTATCGCCGGATACGAGCACGGCAGGAATGTTTTCGCCGAGCTCGGCGCGCAATGTCTTGATCGCTTCGATGCCGGTGTCTTCGCCGCGCAGGCGCAAATCCGCAATGATGAAGTCCGGCGTGCGGCCGTCCATGTTGGCCAGCGCCTCGGCCGCATTCGAGGCGGTCAAGCACTTGCATCCCCAGCTCTCGAGCAGGCTCTGCATGCCGAGCCGCACGGATGCTTCGTCGTCGATGACGACTATGAACTTGCCGCCGAGCAGGTTCGGTACCTTCTGCTCGACCGTCGTCGTGGGTGCGGGAAGTTGCGCAGGGTCGGCAATTGGCACTTCGATCGAGAAACACGAACCCTTGCCGACCCGAGAGCGCACCTGCACCGGGTGATCGAGCAGCTGCGCAATGCGGCGCACGGTCGCCAAGCCGAGGCCGAGACCACGCGTGCGGTCGCGTTCCGGATTATTGAGCTGATAGAACTCCTCGAAGATTCGTTCCTGGTGTTCGACCGGGATGCCCATACCGGTGTCCCAGACTTCGATACGCACCTTGTCGCCTCGGCGCCGGCAACCGACGACGATGCCGCCCTTCTCCGTATAGCGCAGAGCATTGGACAGGAGGTTCGACAGCACTCGAAGCAGCAGCGTCGAATCGGTGTTCACGTGCAGCGGCGTGGGGCGCAGACGCAATTGAAGGTTCTTCTCCTGCGCCGGGCTCGAGAACATGCTGCGCAATCGCGCGAAGATGTCGTTGAGCGGCACGATCGTGCGCTTCACCGCGACTTGTCCCGCGTCCAGACGCGAGATATCGAGCAGGTTGTCGAACAGCCGTTCGAGCGAATCGGTGCAGGCGAGGATCTGATCGACGAGCTTGAGACCGGCACGACCGTGCGAGCCGTTGCGCAGCGCCGTCGCGAACAATCCGAGCGAGTGCAGCGGCTGACGCAGATCGTGATTCGCCGCCGCGAAGAAGCGCGACTTCGCACGGCTGGCTTCTTCGGCGGCAATGCGTGCTTGTTCGGCAATCGCGTTTTGACGACGCAGCTCCTCGACGAGCTCTTCGTTCTCCACACGCAGGCGGATCTGGGTCGTAATGGCGCGCGCCTGTTTGTCGACGAACAGTAGAATGTAGCCCAGCACGGCCATCCACATCACGCCGAGCGCCGCATTGCTGTATCCGCCGTTCATGATGTAGCGCACGGCCAGCATGCCGAAGATCGGCACGGTGAACCCGTTGAGCGCCGGCGGAAAGTAGGCGTGCGTCATCGTGCTCACCGTCGCGCGGCCCGCAAGGCACGCCGACACCAATGCAAGGGCCAGCGGTTCGTGTTGCGGTACGAGCACGAAGACCGCCGATCCCCAAACGACGCCGGCGACGATGGATGCTCGGGCAAAGCGCTGTGCCCAGAGCTGCGGATCGACGCTGTTCGGATCTTGCTGGCGGTAGGCCAGCGCGATGATTTGCAAGCCGGCTTGAATCGCGAGCACCACTGCGCACCAGCTCAGGACGCGAAGGGGTGTGGAGCTCGGCCACGCGACGATCGCGATGAGCGTGGCCATGATGAGCGCCGAGCTCGAGACCGCCCAGCGATTGGAATAGAGCATTGCGACGCGTTGTTCTTCAACGCGTCGCAAGGAGCTTGGATCCATGGGAGACGATTATTGAGAGACGGCGTAACCGGAATTGGACGGCGGCAGCAATCCGCGTCGCTGCGCAACGAGCACAGCTTGCGTACGGTTGCGCACATTCAGCGCTTCGAACACCGCGCTCACGTGAGCTTTGACGGTACGCTCGGCGACGTCGAGCGCGCGAGCGATTTCTTTGTTGCTGAAGCCGCGTCCGAGCATGCTGATCACTTCGAGCTGCCGCAGCGTCAATGACGGTGCGGCGTTGTCTTGAGTCGAAGGCTGTGTCGTCGTCGGGACGAACACATCGCCGTCGAGTACCTTGCGGATGGCAGCAATCATCTCGTCGGCGGTGAACGACTTGGGAATGAATCCGGAGGCGCCAGCCGCGATCGCGCGATTCACGACGGCCTCCTGCTCATCGCCGGAGATCATGATGCACGCGGTGGTGGGGGATTGTTGGCCGATCAGCTTGAGCGCGTTGAACCCGTCTTCGCCGCGCAAGTGGATGTCGAGCAGCACGAGCCCGATGTCGCCATCCCGCTTGAGCACCTGTAAAGCTTCTGCGACCGACGACACGCTCAGCACTTCCGCGTCAAGCTCGCTCTGCTCCAATACCGCATGGAAGCCGGCTCGAAACAAGGGATGATCGTCGATGATCAGGATTTTCATGGGCTACCCCTAACGATCCGGGTGTCCTGTTAGCAGCATGGCAGGTCGTCCGTGGCCGTGCACGTCGTCAACTCATCGCTTGTCCATCTTATGTCATCGTACGTCCGTACGAGGGGTTGGGCAATTGCCCGTTCGCTGCAATTGCACATAAATTGCCCTTCCTGCCGATGCCGCTGCCAGCCGGTACCCGCGAAAATGGTTGCGAAGTCGGGATACGCCGGCGAGCACCAGTTCGCGAGCAGGGCAAGTTCCTACTTCGATCTCACCCCCTTAAGCTCGCGCCGGTCAGGCCATCCATGCCGGCGCCTCTTTGTCCCCTCCGATCGTCGTGCGAGGTGCTCAGTGATAGCCGCTGTCGGCTGTGACTTTGCCTCTGAACACCGAATATGACCAATACGTATAGCCGAGCACGGCGGGCAACATGATGAGCGTGCCGACGAGCACGAAGCCTTGACTGGATGGCGGTGCGGCTGCGTCCCAGATCGTCAAACTCGGCGGAACGATGAACGGCCACATGCCGATCACGAGGCCGAGGAATCCGAGCGCGAAGAAGGTCAGTGCCAGAATGAACGGCGCCAGCTCGGCCCGCCGCATCACCGCCCGCCACAAGGCGACCGCATTGGCGACGGCGAGCAGCGGGATGGGGGATAGATAAATGAACTGACCGCCTTCGAACCAGCGCGTCATGATCTGGCTGCTCAAGAACGGCAACCAGGCGCTGACCAATCCCATGAACGCAACGACGACGGCGACCAGCGGCCGGGTCAAGTCATAGGCGATGTTCTGAGCTTCCCCGGTCGTTTTCATGATCAGCCATGTGCTGCCGAGCAAGGCGTAGCCGAAGACGACCGCCACGCCGGTCAACATCGAGAAGGGACTGAACCATGCGAACGGTCCGGCTAGATACTTGCCGCCTTGCAGTGGCATGCCCTCCACGATGGCGCCGAGCATCAGACCTTGAGCGAATGCCGCCGCAATCGAGCCGATACCGAAACAAAAGCCCCATAGTCTTTTCGAGCTGTGCGCTTTGAAGCGGAATTCGAAAGACACGCCACGTAGAACGAGCGCGATCAGCATGAGCAGCACGGGCAAGTACAGCCCCGACAGCATGACCGCGTACGCTTTCGGAAATGCCGCCAGCAGTCCGGCGCCGCCGAGCACGAGCCAGGTCTCGTTGCCGTCCCAGATCGGTGCAGCGGTGTTCATCATTTGATCGAGCTGCGCTTCGCGCTCCGAAAACGGCGCCAAGATGCCGATGCCCAGCACGAACCCGTCCATGAGCACGTACATCAGGACGGCGAAGCCGATGATCCCGAACCAGACGATGGGAAGGAGCGTCTCGAGCATGCGGGCGTTCTGCGATCTTGGGTTCTATCCTTCGACGGCTTCTTCAGGGACGGACAGCGGACGCGCGGGGCGCTTGTCTTCGGGATGACGGAGCGCATCTTCGACCGGCTGCGGGCCTTTGCGCAGGAGCTTCAGCAGGTAATACGAGCCGGCGATGAAAACGAACAGATAAACGGTCCCGAATGCGGCAAGCGAAGCCACGACGCTCGGTGCGGCGATCGCAGTGGCGGCTTCTTCCGTGCGCATCAATCCGTAAACGATGTAAGGCTGACGGCCGATCTCAGTCGTGTACCAACCCGCGAGCACGGCGATGAACCCGCTGGGCGACATCCATGCCCACAGTCGAAGCAAGGCTTTGCTGTTCGCAAGCCCGTTGGCGCGCCAGCGTACGACCGACCAGATCGCCGTGACCAACATCAGAACGCCGATTCCGACCATGACACGGAACCCGAAGAACACCGGTGCGACAGGCGGGCGCTGGTCGGCGGGCACTTCTTTCAAGCCGCGGATTTCGCCGTCGAGATCGTGAGTGATGATGAGGCTGCCGAGCTTGGGAACTTCGATCGCGTAACGATTCGCCTCCTGCTCTTCATCCGGAATCGCGAACAAAACGAGCGGCGCGCCTCGCCGAGTTTCCCAATGACCTTCCATTGCCGCGAGCTTCACGGGCTGGTGTTCGTGAACGTCGAGACCGTGCAAGTCGCCGACGACGATTTGCAGAGGTACCGTGATCGCCGCGAATGCGGTCGCGAGCTTCAGCGTCAAGAGCGCACCTTCGCGATGCCGGTCGCGAAGCAAGTAAATCGCGCTCACGCCGCCGATCACGAAACAAGTCGTGATGAATGCGGCGAGCACCATGTGTGCCAGGCGCAGCGGGAACGACGGATTGAAAATGACTTGCCACCAGCTCGCGACATGAAAGACGTCGTCGCGAAGTTCGTAACCGGCCGGCGTCTGCATCCAACTGTTCGCGGATATGATCCAGAACGTCGAGATGAGCGTGCCGAGCGCCACCATGCACGTGGCGAAGAAATGCAGCTTCGGCGACACGCGCCGCCAGCCGAATAGCATGACACCGAGGAACGTCGCCTCCAGAAAGAAAGCGGTGAGCACTTCGTACGACAGCAGCGGACCGAGCACGTTGCCGGCACGTTCGGAAAGACCGGCCCAGTTGGTCCCGAACTGAAAGCTCATCACGATGCCGGAAACGACGCCGAGCGCGAACGACACGGCGAAGATCTTGAGCCAGAACAGATACAGCTCGCGCCAGAGCGTGCGTTTGGTCCGCAGGTACATGCCCGCGAGGAACGCGAGCCAGCTTGCGAGTCCGATCGTGAACGCAGGAAAAATGATGTGAAAGCTCATCACGAACCCGAACTGGATTCGCGAGAGCAAGACGACTTCGGGATCGGCCATGGCTCGAGATTGTCGATGCGACGACGACGCGACGGCAATTTCGGTAAAGACCGACGCCGCATCATGCGAAAGCTGCTTTCGTGCTTCGCTGATGTTCGAGTGCTTGGCGTTCTAACGCGCCCCGATGCTCTGAACGTGTAACGAAACAGACCTCAATCATTGCGAATGCGGCGCGCTGGGGCGCGGTGCCGTGCCGTCCAATGCGGGCGCCGGACGACCGAGCCAACGCGCCGACGGGCGGATTGCGCTGATGACCGAGACGAACAGCGAGGCGGCGTAGGGGATCGATTGGATCAGGAGTACGGTGGTCCAGATCGAAACGTCCGGTCCCTTGAGCTCCTCGGGCAACCCCAAGACGAGCGAGCCTACCCGCACCTGGTGTGTGATCAAGTAGGCGCAAGTCAGCAGCAGCACGAGGAATACAGTCTCCGATCGCGCGGCGCCGAAGATGCGGGTGGCGGCATTGTCGCCTTTCGGCGTGCGGCGAAAGGGCTCGTTGCGCGTGAACGCGCTCTTCAAGACTGCGACGCCGATCGTATGCGACAACGCCAAGCCGGCAACGGCGGCCGCGATCGTCTGGCGGATGTTGGCGCCGACACGTGCGATGTATAAGTGTGCGAGCTTGACCAGCTTGAAAGTGAACAAGGTCAGCGGCAGTACGGAGAACATGATGAGCGGCGGATCGATGCGGTTCGGCGCAACGATCATTGCCACCGACCAGACGAGCGCTGCGAGATTGAATATGAGATTGAGCCCGTCCGCGAGCCACGGCAGCCAGCCTGCAATGAAGTGATAGCGTTGCCCGCGAGTGAGCCGCTCATCGCGCGGCGAGAATAGCGCCCGCGAGTGCTCGCGCAAGATCTGCATCGCGCCGTACGCCCAACGGAAGCGTTGCCGCTTGTAATCGATGAAGCTGTTCGGCATGAGCCCTTTGCCGTAGCTGCGCGGCACGTAGTAGGCCTCGAGCTTGTGTTCGAAGATGCGAAGCCCGAGCTCGGCATCCTCCGTGATGCTCCATTCGGCCCAACGGCCCACCTGCTCGAGCACCGAGCGGCGTACGAGCGTCATCGTGCCGTGTTGAATGATGGCATTGCGCTCGTTGCGAGTGATCATGCCGATCTGGAAGAACCCGCGATACTCGGCATAGCACATCGCCTTGAAGGCATCCTGTCTGTCGTCGCGATAGTCTTGGGGCGCCTGCACGATTGCCACGCGCTCGTTGCGGAAAGCCGGGACGAGATCGCGCAGCCAGTTCGGATCGACTTGGTAGTCGCTGTCGATGATCGCGACGATCTCCGCATCCGGCGAGGTGCGGTCGAGCGCAAAATTCAATGCGCCCGCTTTGAAACCCGCGAGCGGTGCGACGTGAAAGAACTTGAAGCGCTCGCCGAGACGGCTGCAATGCTCCTCGACCGGTTTCCAGACGGCGGGATCTTCGGTGTTGTTGTCGATGACGATGACCTCGAAGTCCTCGTAGTCCAAGCGCGCGAGCGCATCGAGCGTCGCGATGAGCATGTCCGAAGGCTCGTTGTAGGCGGGCACATGGATCGACACCTTCGGGCGATAATCGCCGAACGAGCTCGTATCGAGCATGCGACGGCGTTTCGCCCAATGCGCTTCGGCCCACTCATGGGCCTCGGCCAGCAGTACTGCGACGACGGTGAGCATGCCGAGGATCATGACGGTGCCGACGATCACGCTCGTGAACGTCAGATAACGCTGCGAATAGTCGTACACGATCCAGACGGCAGCGGCCGACACGCCGTAGACGACGATGGCGAGCAGGCTCCGGCCGCGCGTGCCCAACGTGCTGCTGTTCATGTAGAACATGCCGAGCAATACCGCGGCGATGGCGACCGAAATGCCGGCGAGGGTCTGCCATTCCGGCACGCGTACGATGGGCTCGACGAACGCGAATTTCGGTTGCCGCTCGACGTCGTAAATGCCCCAGTACGCACCGACCGCTCCTTCGTAGCGCGCCTTCCACGGCTGGTCGAACGCTTCCATCAAGTAATAGACGTAGCCTTCTTGATGAGCCCGTTGCAGGAAGCGACGCAGAAACAGAGCCTGGTTGCTCGGCGATGCAATGGCCGCGCCTCTCGTACGTCCCTCCGAAGGCCAGCCTGCTTCGGCGATCACGATCGGCTTGCCGGGGAACGTGCGTTCGAGGATCTCGATGCGCGAGGCGAGGTAATCGTTCGCCTGCTCGACGGCAATGCCTTCCCAATATGGCAACAGATGCACGCCGATGAAATCGACGTGATCGGCAAGCTCCGGATGATCGACCCACACGTGCCAGGGCTCGGCCGTGCTCACGGGCTGACTCACCGCAGCGCGCACGCGGTCGAGCTCTACGGCAAGCTCGGTCACGGTGAGGTCGCCGCGCAGAATCGTTTCGTTGCCGATGAACAAACGAATGACGTTCGAGTGACGCCGCGCGAGCTCGATGGCTGCGGCGATTTCCGCCTGATTCGTTTCGCGCGCACGATCGAGCCATGCGCCGACGCTCACGAGGATCTTGTGGCGCGCGGCGAGCTCCGGGATGTCGCCGAGCGTGTCGAGCGCCGAATACGTCCGTACCGCATGCACGCCTGCACGGGCGAGCAATGCGAGGTCTTCGTCGATTTGTGCGTGCGAAGGGAGCGTGCGATGCAGAGGATCCTGTCCGGCGCGGAACGGCGAGAAGGCCATGCCCTGAACGCTCGCCGGCCAACGCGGCTCGTCGATGGGTTGATTCATGTAGGCGAACAACCCGAACGTCAGGGCGGCAAACAGCGCGACGACCAGCAGAGCCGAAACTTTCAAGCGACGCCCCTGTGAATTCGGACCGATCCGGACTGCGGATTCGGATTGCATCGATACCCGAGACGAGAGAGCGACGAGCGCATCGTGTTACCTTAAGCGCCTCGCTCGCTGCGGTTCCAGTCCGATCGAATGGATCGACGGCGCTCGAGCGCTCGAGGAGTGTTGCATGCGTAATCGATTATTGACGACTGCAAATTCGTCGGCTGTCACAGGATCTCGGTCGCTCGCGGCGGCTCTGGGATGGGCGATGGCTGCTGCGACGATGCTCGCATTCGGGGCGGCAGCGCATGCCCAGGAAACCGAACGCACGAACATATTCGAGATCACACCGTTTGTGGGATTCATGGCCGGCGGCGGTTTCGAGGATCCCGCCACTGGCGCCGAGCGCGACGTGGAGGACGATGCGAGCTTCGGCATCTTTCTGAATCTGATGGCCGACACGCCGGAGCGTCAATACGAGCTGCTCTATGTGAAACAGAGCAGCGCCGTCGAGGGCGTTGCGCCGATGGACCTCGACGTTCAGTACCTGCACATCGGCGGGACCGTTGCCTATCCGCAGTCGCAGTACGTGATGCCGTACGTCGGCGCGACGATCGGCGCCACTTGGCTCAAGCCCGATATGCCAGGCCTGGACGACGAAACCAAGCTGTCGTTCAGCTTCGGCGGCGGCGTCCGGTTCCCGATCACCGATCACCTCGGAATCCGCTTCGACGTGCGCGCGTTCCTGACGCTGATCGACGACGATTCGGAAATTTTCTGTGTGTCGAACCCGCCGAGTGCGGGCTGCTCGATTCGGCCGAAGAGCGATACCTTCATTCAGTACACGGGCTCGCTCGGCGTGAGCTTCAGCTTTTGAGGCAGCGGGCGGCACTCGGCCGCACCGCTGACTTTAGAATCAGGGCGTCAAGTTTTCTGCGAGAAATTTCTCGAGCTCGCTCAAGAGCGTCATGCGCTCCGATTTGCGCGAAAGTTGGTGCGTCCCGCTCTTGATGAAAACGGCCCGATGCGGCTTCTTGGCGCGATTGAGCGCCGCGGCCATGCGTTTCGAATGAAATCCTGGAGCTGGGAGCCACGATCCTCGTTTCCGCTGAGCGTAATCCGTGAAGGCATGCGTGCCTACGATTGACGATCCTGCGTGAATCGTGGCAGGGAATCGGCGACCGTGCCGGCACGCTACGGAAAAGCGCAAAAAGCTCGAGGCGGAGGAACGGGCCTGACGAAGGACGCAAAAAACCCCGGCGCAGCGTCCTGCGCCAGGGTCTTTCGTACGATACGTGCGACTAGATCTTTGCGCCCGGCTTCAGATTCCAGACCTTGCACCAGCCCTTCGCATTGACGAGCTTGCCGGGGAACAGATTGCAGGGACGCCACTCGTCGCCTTCCTTGCCGACGAGGTGCACGCAGTTGTCGCACCGGCTGCCGGGCTTGTATTGCGGAACCTTGTTCGGATCGAGCTTCGAGGCGTCGTGCACGTATCCCATCGAGGTTGCCAGCGGCTCGCTTTCTTCGATGTGAGGCAACGACTGCTGCGCTGCTGCCTCGCGAACGAGACCGGCGGCAGGCAAGGCGGCCATTCCGACCAGGGCTTTCTTCAGTAGCGTACGACGATCGAGACGCGAATCGCTCATGATTGACCTCGATGGTTTGCAAAGTGCAATGGCGGAATTCTAACCGGGAGCGTCGCTAAAGAAGACACGGATAAGAGAACTTCACAGTCCGTGCGGCGATCGCGCAATGCGTACGCTTCTCAATTGCATTCACTCAACGGCCGTGTTCATTTCAAGCGCCGCGGTGCGACGAGCACACCGTCTTCGTCGGCATACAGCCAGTGGCCGGGGGTGAACGTCACATCGGCAAATCGAACGACGATATCTCGCTGTCCTTCGCCGCGTTTTTCGGTGCGGAATGGATGCGTACCCAGCGCTTTGACTCCGATCGCCATCTCGGAAATGGCGGCGCTATCGCGAATACATCCATAGATCACGATGCCGGCCCAACCGTTGTCGACTGCGTTCTTGGCGAGCAGATCGCCGAGGATGGCCCGCCGCATGGAACCGCCGCCATCGACGACGAGCACCCGCCCTTGACCCGGCTCGTTCACCGCATCGCGAACGAGCGAGTTGTCTTCGAAACACTTGATCGTTGCGATCGGACCCGCGAAACGAACCTTGCCGCCGAAATCGCGAAAGACCGGCTGGCAAGCTTGTACTTCGGCAAAGAACTCGTCGGAAAGATCGGTGGTGGCGAAACTCACAGGTGGCCTCGTGATTCGTAATTCGTGACTCGAGGAGCGGACCTTGGCGGTCAGTGTGAGCCCTTAAGATACATGAAACTCACTGCTCTCCCGAGACGCGGCCGAGCCGCTACGAGTCACGAATCACGGATCACGAGTCACCAGTCGCGAGGCACGCTCAAGAATCCCGCCCCAGCCTGAACATCTTCGCGAGCAGCGAATTGCTTTTCGGCAGCTTGCGGATGCCGCTTGCGGAGAGTTCTTCTTCGCGGGCTTCTTCGAGTAGTTGCTCTTCGAGGCTCTTCTTCGACCGCAAGGCTTTGTGTTTGCCGGAGGCGAAGCTCTTCGACAAAGGCGCAGAACGCTTGGTCGCCGGCGGCGACGACTTCGACGCCGTCTTGAGATTCTTGTACGTGCCGCTCGTGCCGAGCGCACGATGTGCACCGGTCGAATTCAACGCCTTGTGCACACCGGTGGATGAGGTTTTGAATGTGCCGGTCGCGCTCGTATCGACGCGCGGTGCTTCGACCTCCATCGTCACCGTCGGGATGTGTTTCGGTGTGCGGTCGCGCGCCTGACTCAAGTCGAGCACTTCGGCCTTGGGTTGCGGCTTCGGAGTCGGCGGATCCTTGAAGCGTGCGTGCTCGGCGATGCTGATACGCACGACGGTCGGCGCCGCGAAGAAGGTCTTGAGGTAGCCGCATACCGCTTCCGCCGAGATTTCTTCGCGGAAGAAACCGAGACGCAACGAGTGCGTGATCTTGCCGCTGCCCGCGTTGGCGACCGAATACAACCGATACGCCTCGAAGATATCGAGCCTCGGCATCGCGTCGAGGTTCACCGGCTGATCGGAGATGGCGAGCTGGATCGCATACCATTTCTCCTTGCTCTCGTCGGCAAGCTCGTCGCTCGTGAGCGCACGAATGGTCTGCGTGGAATCGAGATCGGGCAGCTTGCCTGTCGTTTGCGCAGCGCCGGCGGCTGGCTTGCCGAGTCCGATGTTCGGCGCGGGCGCAGGTGTCTGCACCGTTTGCGGCGCAGGCGAGGATTTCGCCTGAGCGCCCTGGGGCTTGGCCGGCGTCTTTGGCTGTAGCGCCGGTAGCTTAGACGAGGCTTCGAGCGACAACGATGTTTCCGGGATTTCTGCACCGCGTCCGACGCGGAACGGCTCGTTGCTCGACGCTGCGTTTGCCGGTTTCTTCGCCGCGGGCGCCGGCTCCGATTCGAGCGTCAGCTCGATTTCCGCGAGCAGTTTCGATGGCGGTTCGAGCGTTGGCTTGACCGCCTTTTGCGGCTGCGCGTTCTGCGCCTCCGGTTCCTTCGCATGAGCAGGCTGCGGCGCCTTGATGACGTCTTGTGTCTTGAAGACTGGTGCGACGACTTGCGCGGCCGGTGCCTGCGGCGTCTCGAGCTTGGGCGGCTCCCAGCTCAATTCGATTTCGACGGGCTCGCCTTCAATGGGCGCCGTCGTGGGCGTACGTGCAGGAGTCGACGCCGGCGCGCCTGCAGCAGGCTGTGCAGCAGCTCGATTCGTTGTATTGGCAGCTGCGGCACTCTTGGCTGCAGCGGCTTGGATGCCCGCAGCGCGAACCCGAACCGTGTCGCTCGTCGTAGGTGCGGCAGATACGCTCGTACTTGCGGCGGTTGCAGGCGAAGAAACTGGTTTAACCGGTGCGCGGTTCTCGACGACGACCGTCATCTTCGGAGGTGCGGGCGGTTCGACGACGAAGCCGCGCGTGAATTTTTTGTCCTCCTCGCACAGGCAGGTCGTGAAGGCCGTCGGGTACGACTCGCGCACGACATTGAGCACGGCCTCTGCGTCCGCCTCGGTGGCGAAGAAGCCCAATCGCAAGCGATAACGCGTGCGGCCGTCTTCGCGGCGCGTGACTTGATACAGGCGGTATTGTTCGAGGCCAGGCAGGGTCCTGGGAACGTTCGCGATCGGCGCGATCGAGGCGCAGAGGTTGATCACGAACAGCGAGGTTCCAGCTCCCGTCGCGTTCAATAACGTCGCCGCTGCCAGATTGCCATCGTCAGCGACGAGTACCTTGCTCGTGTTCTGTTCCACGCCAGTTCCCCTCGTTTCGGCGGCGCAAGTCGGCCACCGAGATTCCATCGATCGGCAAATCGCTTCGGGCGGGGAGCGCGAATGCAGGCGCGCTTTCAGTCCACGTCCAGTCGCTCAGGCGATCGGACCGAGTCGTCCGACGGCGAACTGGCAAGGCAACGTACGTTGCTGCAGTGGCGACCCCGCTGTCTTAGGAAATGCATCCCTTAGACCGGAAGCTTTGCGTCCCCACCTTTCGGCGGGTTTGCCCTTGACACCGAGAAAGATCTTCGGCACGGCGCTGTGATAAGTCAAGGGAAACAGTCGCTTTCGGCAGACGTGCGACGCGAGCGACGGGGCGGCTTCTGACGTACGAAAAAGGGTTATGTCGTAGAGGTCGGCGCACGCGCATCGCGCGTGCGACATAACGTAATCAGAGGGATTGGGCAGTCGGCTCAGACGGCGATGCGCGTCCACGCTTCCTTGCTTCCGCTTGCGGGCTCTCCAGCCATGATTCGAGGGGCGAGCTGCGAGACGATGTGGACCTGTGCGGCATCGGATAGGCCGAGCGCTCGAAGGGCGCCCTCGAGACCTTCGATCAGTTGGCGACGCTCGTTCTCGGTCGGGCATCCGTCGCGCGCCAGTGCGGCCAGCTCATCGCCGACGCTTTGGATCGTCTCGGCGATCGACGGAGCGAACTCGCTCAGATCGCCGCGCAGCCGGGCGGCAAATCGGAACGAGTTGTAGGCGCACATATAGGCGCGGTTACGAAGCTTGAGGTTCTTCAGAAGACCCATCGCGTTCCTCCGGGGGCGATCACGCGCTGGCAAAGTGTGGAGTGCGTCGCACTCAACGTGATGTGCTTGAGATCCCAAATCTGTTTGTTGTCTAGAAACAACGTTTCAAAACAAAAACATGCGCCCCGAGCGTGTCATGCACGCCAAACAACGACGCATGGGGAGTTGACTTCCGCAGCAGGCGGAAATCAATAAGGCTTCAGGCCCGTCCGACGTTCCGGTCGGTCGGCGAGTGGAAGTATTCGCTTTCTTCTGCGAACTGCCGGACCAGCTTGAGGAGCTCCTCGAGACGGCTCTCCGCCGTGCCGATGACCAGGCATTCTTCGCATTCCGGGTCGGCGCATGGCTGGCGCGAATACAGCCAGTACTGCACGGCCCCCGCGAGCAAGCCGTCCGCGATGTCCCAGATGTCTGCCTTCTGGTCGGTGTCCGCGATCCTGTTACCTAGATCGACAGCCTTGCCGAAAGCCTCGCTGAAAGGATTGTCTGAGTGCTGCATGAGCCTACTTGTTAAGCGGTGCCTGAAGATCTGCCTACATTGTAATCCGCTTCGCATGAACGGATGCCAAGCGGACAAGTTCGCTCTTCCGTGTTGACGGAATCCCAAAACGCTGCCGTCGACGCGCCGGTGGTGGTACTGTGCCGGCCTCGAACGCTTGGTCTGAACGAGGCATCCGATGGCTGACGAACGCACCGCCGACCCGCAAATGGACAGTGCGGCCCTTTACCAGGAAGAGATCTTTACCGACCGGAAAGTCGGCGCTATCCGCCGCCTGACGCCCGTGACCGCCGACGGCACCGTCGATCCCAGCCGCCCGGTCTTGTTCCTCGGGCAAGCCGAGATCATGACCAATATGGGTCCCATGCCGATCAGTTTCGAGATCGAAGGAAAGTCGCTTGCGGAGGCGGTCGCGAATTTCTCGTCGGCAGCGACGGCCGCCGTCGAGCGCACCGTACAGCAGCTCCAGGAGCTGCGTCGGCAAGCGGCCTCCCAACTCGTCGTGCCAACAGGCGGGCTGCCCCCGAATCTCGGCGGTCCCGGCGGTCCGGTCGGCCGCGGCGGCAAGATCCAACTGCCGTAGATCGCCGGCACACATTTCGTTCGACTCCTTTCGCTAGACGTCTTCGGGCGGGGCGCGTGCATCGTTCGCGCCCTCTGTTCCTGCACTGCGCTGGACGCTCGCACCATTTTGGCGCGGGCGTTCGCCACATCTCGCGCGCGAACTGCCATTTTCGCGAGCAAAACGCTGCAACTGCGTGCGACAGTCGCTGGCACGCTTTTCGCTCGGTCCGGTGCACTTCCAAACCAACGTCGGATCTTGGATGCGGCCGATACCGTACGACGAGATGTATGCCGCCGATGGAAGCGTCCGTCCGCACTACCGCGTATTCGCATCGTGGCTCGCGGAGACGCCGGCCGAGCACGTGGCGCGCAAACGGGCAGAGGCCGACACGCTGTTTCATCGTGTCGGCATCACGTTCGCCGTGCACGGCGAAGAAGCGGGCACCGAACGGCTCATTCCGTTCGACATCGTTCCTCGGATCATCCCGGCGGCAGAGTGGTCCCGCCTGGCTGCGGGTTTGAAACAGCGCGTCCGCGCGCTGAACGCATTCATCAACGACATCTACCACGATCAAGAGATCCTGCGCGCAGGGAGGATTCCCGGCGAACAAGTTCTCTGTAACCCGCAGTATCGACCCGAAATGCAGGGCATCGATGTGCCCGGCTCGATCTACGCGCACATCGCGGGCGTCGACGTCGTGCGTGCAGGCGAGGGCGAGTTCTATGTGCTCGAGGACAATCTGCGCGTACCCTCGGGTGTTTCGTACATGCTCGAAGACCGCCGCATGATGATGCGGTTGTTCCCCGAGTTGTTCGCGCGTCAGTCGATCGCGCCGGTCGAGCACTATCCCGACCTGCTGCTCGAGAATCTGCGCAGCGTTGCGCCGCCCGGTGTGAACGATCCCACGGTCGTGTTGCTCACGCCGGGGGCCTACAACAGCGCTTACTTCGAGCACGCTTTCCTCGCGCAGCAGATGGGCATCGAGCTCGTCGAGGGCCAGGATCTGTTCGTCGACGGACAATTCGTCTACATGCGCACGACGCGCGGCCCGCAGCGCGTCGATGTGATCTATCGACGCATCGACGACGATTTTCTGGATCCGCTCGTGTTCCGACCCGATTCGATGCTCGGCATCCCTGGGTTGCTCACGAGCTACCGTGCCGGCCGGGTGACGATCGCCAATGCCATCGGCACGGGCGTTGCCGACGACAAATCCATCTATCCGTACGTGCCCGAGATGATCCGTTTCTATCTCGGCGAAGAACCGTTGCTGGCGAACGTACCGACGTACGTGTTGCGCCGAAAGGAAGACTTCGAATACGCGCTGTCGCACCTGCACGAGCTCGTCGTGAAAGAGGTTCACGGCGCCGGCGGCTATGGGATGCTGATCGGCCCGAACGCAACGCAGGCCGAGCTGGCTGCGTTTCGCGAGCGCATCAGACGCTTTCCCGAGCGGTATATCGCGCAGCCGACATTGGCTTTGTCGGCATGTCCCACGTTCGTCGAGTCGGGCATCGCACCGCGCCACATCGACTTGCGGCCGTTCGTTCTCTCCGGTCGCGACGTCACGCTCGTGCCCGGCGGATTGACGCGCGTCGCACTGCGCGAGGGATCGCTCGTCGTCAATTCATCGCAGGGCGGCGGTACGAAGGACACATGGGTGCTCGAACAATGAAGATGCGCGAGACGACGAGCGCACGATTGGCGAACGGCGTTGCCTCATGCTGAGCCGAACCGCCGATCATCTGTATTGGATGGCGAGGTACATCGAGCGTGCCGAGAACCTAGCGCGCATGCTCGAAGTGAATTACCGAATGTCCCTGCTGCCGCAAGCGCCGGAAATCATCGAGCAGGGTTGGGCCGCAACGCTTGCGATCATCGGTCTGCTCGACGCCTTCAAAGAGCGTTATAGCGTCGTGACGCCGGCGAACGCGCTCGCGTTCCTGGCGCTCGACCGCGACAACCCGGCGAGCATCTACAGCTGCATGCGGGCGGCGCGCGAGAACGCGCGCGCAGTGCGCGGCACGCTCACTTCCGAGATTTGGGAGACGCTCAATTCCACGTGGCTCGAGTTGCGGGCTGCGGGCGCGGTGTCCGAGGCGGAGATGGGCAATTTCTTCGAGTGGGTGAAGCATCGCGCTCATCTCGCGCGCGGCGTCATTCAAGGCACGATGCTGCAGGACGAAGCGTGGCACTTCATTTGGCTGGGAACGTATCTCGAGCGCGGCGACAGCACGGCTCGCATTCTCGACGTGAAATACCACTTGTTGCTGCCGAGCGGAGAGAAAGCCGGCAGCGCAACCGACTATTACCAATGGAGCGCGCTGCTGCATTCGGTTTCTGCTTTCGAGATCTATCGCCGGGTGTATCGAGATCTGATCACGCCGCGACGCGTCGCGGAGCTGTTCGTGTTGCGCGACGACATGCCTCGATCGCTGCGCCGCTGCATGTCAGAGGTGTACTTGCACCTGCGCGCCGTGAGCAATGCGCAGTCCGCCGAGACCGAACGCCGCGCGGGCGAACTGCAAGCGGCACTGCATTTCGGGCGCATCGAGAACATTTTCGCCATGGGCCTGCACGAATTTCTGGTGCAGTTCTTGGGCCGCACGCGGGATCTCGGCGAACGAATCTCGCGCGACTTCCTGGTGTCTGCTGCCGATTGAACGGGGGACGGAACATGCAACTTCACATCCGACACGAAACGCTTTATCGCTACGGAGAGCCCGTTAAGCGCAGCGTCCAGAACTTGCGTCTGACGCCGAGACGCGAACCGACGCAACGTGCGCTCAGCTGGCACATTGCCATGCCCGGTCGCCACCACGAGCAGATCGATGCGTACGGCAACGTCGTGCATCTGCTCACGCTCGACGAGCCGCATCGCGAAGTGCGCATCCTCGTCAATGGCGTCGTAGACATCGACGACACGCAGGGTGCGATCCTCTACGAAGACGGCCCGCTTTCGCCGCTGACCTACCTTGCGGAGACGGCTCTGACGCGAGCCGATGAAGCGATCGGCAAGTTTGCTGCGCGCGTGTTCGCACGCGCGGAGGGCGATCGGCAGTCGCAGCTCCTGCGGCTTGCGGAGGCCGTGTGCGATGCCGTTCAGTACGAACAAGGTGCGACGGACGTTCACGAACCCGCTGCGAGCGCGTTTGCGCGCGGCAAGGGCGTCTGCCAAGACCACGCACATGTCTTCATCTCGTGTTGCCGGTCGGTCGGCATTCCGGCGCGCTACGTGAGCGGCTATCTCTACGCCGGCAAGGATGGGGAGGTGGCGAGCCACGCATGGGTGGATGCCTGGCTCGGCGACGAGCGCAACGGCTGGCTGTCGATCGACGTCACGCACCGTACCCTGGCGGGAGGCAGACACTGTCGGCTGGCGGTCGGGCGCGATTACATGGATGCCTGTCCCGTGCGAGGCGTCAGACGCGGCGGCGGACACGAAGAAATGTTCGTCGCCGTGAGCGTCACGGCATCGAGGCAACAGCAATAGCGGTGCCGTGCTGGTACGCTTCGGCCTCGCTGTCCGAAGCTGCAACCGACCGACGCGAAACAATTCCGATGACTTATTGCGTAGGCATGCTCCTCGACGGGGGGCTCGTGTTCTTGGCCGACTCCCGGACGAACGCGGGCGTCGATCAAATCAGCACGTTCAGAAAAATCGCCGTGTTCGAGAAGCCGGGCGAGCGCGTGATGGTGGCGATGACCGCGGGCAATCTCGCGATCTCGCAAGCCGTCGTGAATCTCGTTCGAGAACGCATCGCTGCCGGCGAGCAGAGCATTTTCACCGCGGCGAACATGTTCGAAGCAGCTCGCGAAGTCGGTGAAGTCCTGCGCGAAGTGCATCGCCGCGACGCCGAGCCGCTCAAGGAGCACGGTGTCGATTTCAATGTACAAGTGATGTTCGGCGGCCAAGTAGCCGGCGAATTGCCGCGGCTGTTCTCGATCTATGCCGCTGGCAATTTCATCGAGGCGACGCCCGAGACGCCGTATTTCCAGATCGGTGAATCCAAGTACGGCAAGCCGATCCTCGATCGCCTAGTCACTCGTAGCACGAGTCTCGCGCACGCAGCCAAGTGTGCGCTGATCTCGATGGACTCGACGATTCGTTCGAATCTGTCGGTGGGGTTGCCGCTCGATCTGCTCACGATCCGCCGCGACGCCTTGCGTGTGCACACTCACGCCAACATCACGGAAGACCACGCTTACTTCAAGATGATCCGTTCGCGATGGAGCGAAGCGCTGCGACATGCCTTCCACGAGCTGCCGGATCCGGACTGGATCAGGAGCAGTTGATGAAATTTCGGTTGGCGACAGGCTACAGGCGACAGGCCACAGCAAGATGGCGCTAGTGCTCGAGTGGGAGCATCAGGCGTAGCGACGGATCGCTGCTCGTAAAGTGCCGGGATCGAGTAACGTCCTTGGGATAGGTCCACGACGGTTTCGATCGGGCAATTCGCGGCATGCGTCACAGATCGCGCGCCTCGTGTCCGCAGCCGTACTGCGAGTCATGGCACCATTGGACGTCGACGGCGCGTTCTCTCATCGAACTACTGAGAAAAATTTTCGACCAACGCGGCGATGGCGCTGCGCGATCGAAGCTGAACCATGAAGTCGGTCTGGAAACCGTTGCTTGCGATTGCCGTCTGTTGCGTCGGCGTCGTCGGGATTTTGTCAGGCCGACCGATCGAACGCACAGCAGGCGTGCTTGTCGATCGCGAACCTATACAGCGTCCGGCGGATGCAGCGCCGTTCATGTTCGGAGAGTTCGAAATCGCACCGCGCGCCGAGTTCGACATCGAAGCGCGAGTGCTGGGTGTCGAATCCTACCGTTTCGATGATGGTGCGAAACTCTCGCCGCTCGATTTCGCCGTCGGTTGGGGACCGATGTCGGACACTTCGGTGCTCGAGCATTTCAGGATTTCGCAAGGTGGTCGCTTCTTCGCGATTTATCCGGACGAACAGGCGATCGACCTACGCACCGCGCTGCTCAACAGCGCAAACATGCATTTGATTCCCTCGAACTCGTCGATTCGCAAGACACTCGAAAACGTGCGAGCCGGAAACATCGTGCGGCTGCAAGGCTATCTCGTCGATGTCTCCGGACCGAACGGCTATAGCTGGTACACCTCGCTCACGCGCGAAGACACAGGCGCCGGCGCCTGCGAGGTGTTCTATGTGGAGGCGGTGGAGGTTCGGTGAGGTTCAGGAAACGGGAAAGGGGAATCGGGAAATAGGGAAGAAGGGAAGGTCGCGCACGTTCGCGCGACGCTACTCACTACTCACGAGCCGGAAACACACATCTCACCCTCAATCCCGGCTCGTTGTCCAACAGCTCTATGGATGCGCGATGCAGGCGCATCACTGCGGCGATGAGGCTGAGGCCGAGGCCGCTGCCGGACTTGGAGCGATCGCGTTCCAAGCGCACGAACGGTTGCAGTACGCGTTGGCGATCTTCCGCCGGAATGCCGGGGCCATTGTCGGCGACCTCGAGGACGACCGAATCCTTGGTTGTCGTGACGCTCACGTCGACGCGGCCGTCGCTCGGGACGTACTTGAGCGCATTCTCGAGCAGATTGACGAGCGCTTGCGCGAGGAGCTGCTGGTTGCCGCGTAGCGGTGCGCTGTCGCTCCCGCTGAACGCGATCGTCAGTCCGCGCGTGCTTGCTTCCGGCTGATAAAGGTCCACGAGCTCGCGTGCCAGCGACGCCAAGTCGAGCTGTTCCATGGCGAGCTCGCTGCCGTGCCCTTCGGCCTGCGCGATCTGCAGGAGGGTGCCCAGCGTGCGCTGTACACGCTCGAGCTCGAACAGCGTCGCTTCCATCGTCGAGCGGGCAGCGGGAGGCAGGTCTTCGTGCTGCAATCCTTCTTCGATGCGCACGCGTGCACGATAGAGCGGGGCACGCAAATCGTGCGCTGCGCTGTCGAACGTCGTGCGCAAGACTTCGGTCTGTTGTTGGAGGCGATCCAGCATGTGGTTGACGGTCGTCGAGAGCGCATCGAACTCGTCGCTCGCCTTTTCGATGCGCAAGCGCTGCGACAGATCTCCCCGCATGATGCTTTCGCACGTTGCGGCAATCTCGCTCACGCGTTTGCGCACGCCGCGGCTGTAGCCGACACTCACGAGCGTCGCCAGACCGACGCAAAGTCCCGCGCCCCACAACATCGCCGAACGCATGCGCGACGCCAGACGTTTGCGTTCGAGGATGTCGGTGCCGACGAGCAAGCGGACGCCATCCTGCAGCTGAAACAGATGTGCCCGCACCGGATGTGCGACGACTCCGCCGTGCTCGCTCGCGTCGATTTCGAACTCCACCCACTCGCCGTTGGCGGTGAGCCGGTTGGGCCAGCGACCGATGTTGCCGGCGATTCGGTTACCGTCGGCGTCGGCGAGCAGATAGACCGCGCCCGTGCGGCCCCAGTTGTCCGCGCGTCGGTTCAAGGTATCGATGAGTTGGAACATGCCGCCGCGCCGAAAATCGTCGACGAGGCTTTCGACTTCGGCGCGAATGATCGCGTCGACCTCGCGATCGAGCACACGCGCGGTCAGGTAATAGGAGGCGATCAGAATGGAGGAGATGCCTGCCGCAAAGATCAGAACGTAGAGCAGCGTAACCCGCGATGCGGAGAGGCGGAACTTCTTACGACTGCTCATCCTTCAGAACATAACCCGCGCCTCGCACGGTGTGAATGAGCGGCTTGGAAAAGCCCTTGTCCACGCAGTTGCGCAGGCGGCTCATGTGCACGTCGATGATGTTGGTCTGCGGATCGAAATGCAGATTCCAGACGCCTTCGAGCAGCATCGTGCGCGTGATGACTTGTTCCGGCCGGCGCATGAAGTATTCGAGGAGCTGAAACTCCTTGGCCGTGAGCTCGATCGTGCGGCCCTCGCGGGTGGCGCGGCGCGCCAACAAGTCGAGCTCGAGATCCGAGTACTTCAGGCGCGTCACTTCCTCGGCAGCAAGCGAAGCGCGGCGGCTAAGCGCCTCGATGCGCGCCAACAGCTCGGCGAATGCGAAAGGTTTCGTCAGGTAGTCGTCGCCGCCCGCTTTCAGTCCGTGCACGCGATCGTCGACCGTGCCGAGCGCGGAGAGAATGAGCACCGGCGTGCGGTCGCCTTTCTCGCGCAGCTTGGCGATGATCGACAGGCCGTCGAGCCGCGGCAGTTGGCGGTCCGCAATGATCACGTCGAAGCGCTGCGACGTCGCTTTGTCGAGACCGTCGATACCGTCGGCGCTGTGCGTTACATCGTGATGATGCTCGCGCAGACTCTTGATCAGGTATTCGGCGGCCTGCAGGTCGTCTTCGATCAACAGCAATCGCATGGATGAACCGGGCGCCTGACTCGGGCGCTCAACGAGATTTCCCGATACGGAATTTACGCCAACAGGGGTGGCGTTGTGCGACTCCTGCAAATGCGCGTGCATCGTTGCGACCCGTCAACCGAGCTTGACCGGTATGAAAATCTGCTGTCCTCGGCGCTCGATCAGCAGCGCGACGACCTTAGTGCCCTTCTTGACGGCGGCTTGCAGGTCTTGCAGCGATTTTACGGGCGTACCGTTGACGCCGAGGATGATGTCGCCTCGCTGCACGCCTGCTTCGGCAGCCGGCCCCGTGACGTCTTCGACGAGGAGCGAGCCTTGCGTCGCCGCTTGCCGCTTCTCTTCCGACGAGAGCGGACGCACCGCAAGTCCGAGCTTGCTTTCGCTTGCATCTTCGCCTGCACGGGCAGCGATGCGGGAGCCTTCCTCCGGCAGCTGCTCCGTCCGCGCCGTCAGCCGTTTAGTGCTGCCGTTGCGCCAGACTTCAATCTCCAGCTTCTCGCCCGGCTTCTTGCTCGAGACGAGCAGCGGCACCTCGGCCGAGGTTTCGATTTGTTTACCGTCGACCTTCAATATGACGTCGCCGGGCTTGATGCCGGCTTTATCGCCGGGACCGTCCGTCTCGACCGAGCTGACCAGCGCGCCGCGCGGACGATCGAGTCCGAACGACTCGGCGAGCTGCGCATCCACGTCCTGGATCATGACGCCGATCCGGCTGCGCGTGACCTTGCCGGTCGCGATGAGCTGTTCTTTCACGTCGTTCGCAACGTCGATCGGAATGGCGAACGACAAGCCCATGTAACCGCCCGTGCGGCTGTAGATCTGGGAATTGATGCCCACGACCTCGCCCTTCATGTTGAACAGCGGGCCGCCGGAATTGCCGGGATTGACGGCAACGTCGGTTTGAATGAACGGGGCGTAGTTGTTGTTGCCCATCGAGCGGGACGTCGCGCTGACGATGCCGGCCGTCACGCTGTTCTCGAATCCGAACGGCGAGCCGATCGCGATCACCCACTCGCCCGGCTTGAGCTTCGACGGATCGCCGATCTTCACCGTCGGCAAATTCTGCGCGTCGATCTTGATGACGGCGACGTCGGTGCGCTCGTCGACACCGATGACTTTCGCGGTGTATTCGCGCCGATCCGTGAGCTTGACGGTGACTTGCGAGGCACCTTGAACGACGTGCGCGTTCGTCAGAATGTAGCCGTCGGGCGAGACGATGAAGCCCGAGCCTTGTCCGCGCGAAGGTTGCGGTTGCGGTGTGCTGCGCGGCAACGGCTGCCCGAAGCGGCGGAAGAACTCGAAGAACGGATCGTCAGGTGCAAAACGCGGGATGTTCGCCGTGGTCTGGCTTCGCTCGACAACCGTGACGTTCACGACGGCGGGCCCGTAGCGCTCGACCAGTGCCGTAAAGTCGGGAAGGCCGGTCACGAGCCGTTCGGGTGCTGCAGCCGGTTTTTCTGCCGCAGGTGCAGCAGCATTCGCCGTGCCGGTTACGCTGGCGATCGATCCGAGATCCGACCCGCAGCCTGCCATGCCAAGGCTGACAACGATCGCGGCAACCGAGACTCGAAAGCGGGTTGAGCGCATGGGAAATCCTCGTTGGTGTGACGATGACGGCCCATCCAGGCCGGGAAATCGCGTACTGACTTGGATTCTGAGATTGTCGAAGCAAGCCGGAGTTTGGGGAAATTACGAAGAATTAAGGGGTCGTGATTCGTGATCCGTGACTCGTGATTCGTCGTGAGTAGTGAGTCGTGAGTGGGTGGAAGCTGAAGAGCGCGCGGATCTGGATGGAAGCGAGGATTGCGAAAGGCAAAGCGCGCGTCGCGCAGGATCGGCTCCCAGTCCATTGCCCAGCGCCCGGAGGCCGTAGACGCGCATTTTCGGCTGAAGGTGGACGGTGGGGACCGTTTCCACGCGGAGGGTTCCCTTTCCCTCATTCCCCTTTCCCCTTATTCCGTTTTGTTTGGCTCTCATGCGTCCGGTGCGCAAAACGTCGGAATTTTCAGGGAGTCGCGCATAAGGCGCGCGTGCGGCGTGCCCGATCCTCTACAATTCGTACCGCTGTCGAGCGGTGCTGCGGCGCTCGATCGGCCTTGCTGTCGCCGCGTGCAATCGAACCGTTGGAACGCCCTTGTTGAACCTTGCTCTGCCGCTCGACGAAGTCGAGCCGGAACGTCCCATCGTCCGCGAGGCGCCCGCGCGTTTGCGCGAGATTCCGTACAACTACACCTCGTTCTCGGACCGCGAGATCGTGATCCGTCTGCTCGGGGAGCGGATCTGGAACATTCTCGGCGAGTTGAGGGCCGAACGCCGCACCGGACGTTCGGCGCGCATGCTGTACGAGGTGCTCGGCGACATCTGGGTCGTGCAGCGCAATCCGTACCTGCAGGACGATTTGATCGACAGCCCGAAGCGCCGCCGCCTATTGATCGAGGCGCTGCATCATCGTCTCCAGGACATCGAACGGCGGCGCGATGCCAGCGATCCGGATCGCGATGCCAAGGTCGAAGAGTTGCTCCGTGCGGCGCGCAGCGCCGTGGAATCCTTCGAGCGCGAGTTCGACCGCGTCATCGAATTGCGTAAGCGCGCGCGTCGGCTGTTCGAGAAGCACACGCGCTCGGACAACATTCGGTTCGATGCCTTTGCTCGCGTTTCCCACGTGACGGACGCCACCGACTGGCGCGTCGAGTATCCGTTTGCAGTGCTGACGCCCGATCACGAGCACGAGATTCCTGCGCTCGTGCGCTCCTGCATCGAGCTCGGACTTACCATCATTCCGCGCGGCGGCGGCACCGGCTACACGGGCGGCGCAGTGCCGCTCACGCCGTTGTCCGTCGTCATCAATACCGAAAAGCTCGAGACGATCGGTCCGGTCACCCCGACGAAGCTGCCGGGCGTCGATCGCGAAGTGCCGACGGTTTTCACGGAAGCCGGCGTCGTCACGCGGCGCGTTGCCGAAGCGGCCGAGCGCGCGGGCTTCGTGTTCGCCGTCGATCCGACTTCTGCGGATGCTTCGTGCATCGGCGGCAACATCGCGATGAATGCCGGCGGCAAGAAGGCCGTGCTCTGGGGCACCGCCGTCGACAACCTCGCGTGGTGGCGCATGGTCGACCCGGAAGGCAATTGGCTCGAGGTCACGCGCATCGGCCACAACCTCGGCAAGATTCACGAGGTCGATCAAGCCGTTTTCGAGCTGGTGTGGAAAGACGGCCGCGAGGCGCCCGATCGTGCGCGCACGTTGCGCACCGAGCGCATCTCGATCGAAGGCCGCAAGTTCCGCAAGACCGGATTGGGCAAGGACGTCACCGATAAATTCTTGGGCGGACTGCCCGGCGTGCAGAAGGAAGGTTGCGACGGTCTCATTACATCTGCGCGCTGGGTGTTGCATCGCATGCCCAAGCACATCCGCACGGTGTGTTTGGAATTCTTCGGTCACGCGCGTCACGCCATTCCGTCCATCGTCGAGATCAAGCGCTACCTCGATGGCGATGCACGTTCGACCGGCGTGCAGCTCGCCGGTCTCGAGCATCTCGATGAGCGCTATCTGCGCGCGGTCGGATATGCGACCAAATCCAAGCGCGGGAGCCTCCCGAAGATGGTGTTGCTCGGCGACATCGTCGGCGACGACGAAGATGCCGTAGCGCGTGCGACCTCCGAAGTCGTGCGGCTCGCGAATGCACGCTCGGGAGAAGGCTTCATCGCCGTGAGCGCCGATGCGCGCAAGAAGTTCTGGCTGGACCGTTCGCGTACCGCGGCCATTGCGCGCCACACGAACGCATTCAAGATCAACGAGGACGTCGTCATTCCGCTCGAACGCCTCGGCGATTACACCGATGCGATCGAGCGCATCAACATCGAGCTGTCGTTCAAGAACAAGCTCGCGCTGTTGTCCGAGCTCAGAGCGTATTTCGACGGCGAGCTCGAGCTCGGCAAGGTCGACGATCCGGATCTCGAGCGCGCCTCGCGCCAAGAGTTGATCGGCGATCGTCAGACGCAGGCGCAGCAGCTTCTCGCAGCCGTCCAAGCACGCTGGCAGTACCTGTTCGAGAATTTCGACACGTTGCTGCAGGACGCGCTGCCGAACTTGATGCGCTACGGCTACGAGCCGTTACGCAGCGATCTCGAAGCGCGCATCGCGCGCGAGCCGCAAACGCGCATCTTCGATCTCATTCAGGATCGTTCGATCCGCACTTCGTGGAAGACGGAAGTGCGCGCGCATCTGCGCCGGCTGTTCGTCGGCGGACCTTTCATTCCGGTGCTCGAGCGCGTCGAAGAGATCCACAAGCGTGTCCTGCGCGGGCGCGTCTGGGTTGCGCTTCACATGCACGCCGGCGACGGCAACGTGCATACGAACATCCCGGTCAACTCGGACGACTACGAGATGCTGCAGGAGGCCAATCGCACCGTCGAGCGCATCATGAAGATCGCGCGCAACTTGAACGGCGTGATATCCGGCGAGCACGGCATCGGTATCACGAAGCTCGAGTTCCTGAGCGACGAGGAGACGCGCGAATTCCGCAGCTACAAGGAGCGAATCGACCCCGAAGGGCGATTCAATCGGGGCAAGCTCATGGCGGGCGGCGATCTGCGCAATGCGTACACGCCGAGCTTCAATCTGCTCGGTCACGAATCGCTCATCATGCAGCAGTCGGATATCAACTCGATCTCCGACGCCGTCAAGGATTGCTTGCGTTGCGGCAAATGCAAGCCCGTGTGTGCAACGCACGTGCCGCGCGCGAACTTGCTCTATTCGCCGCGCAACAAGATTCTCGCCACGTCGCTCCTCATCGAAGCGTTCCTGTACGAGGAGCAGACGCGTCGCGGCGTATCGATCCGTCACTTCGATGAATTTTCGGATGTCGCCGATCACTGCACGGTGTGCCACAAGTGCGTGACGCCGTGTCCGGTGAACATCGATTTCGGCGATGTGTCGATGGCGATGCGCGATCTGCTGCGCCGCATGGGCAAGAAACGCTTCAATCCGGGCACGGCCGCGTCGATGTTCTTCCTGAATGCGACGAATCCGGAAACCATCAAGCTGACGCGCAAGGTCATGCTCGACTGGGGCTTCAAGGCGCAGCGGCTCGGCAATCGGGTGCTCAAAGCCTTTGCCTCAGCACAGACGAAGCGTCCGCCGGCGACAACCGGCAAGCCGCCCGTCAAGGAGCAAGTGATTCATTTCGTGAACAAGAAGATGCCGGGCGGACTGCCGAAGCGGACGGCGCGCGCGCTGCTCGACATCGAAGATCGGCATTACGTGCCGATCATCCGCAATCCGAAGACGACCACGACCGAGTCGGAAGCCGTGTTCTACTTCCCGGGCTGCGGCTCGGAGCGGTTGTTCTCGCAGGTCGGGCTCGCCACGCAAGCGATGTTGTGGCACGTCGGCGTGCAAACGGTCTTGCCGCCGGGCTACGTGTGCTGCGGCTATCCGCAGAAGGGCGCGGGCCAGTTCGACAAGGCCGAGAAGATGATCACGGACAATCGCGTGCTCTTTCATCGCGTCGCGAACACGCTCAACTATCTCGACATCAAGACGGTCGTCGTCAGCTGCGGCACCTGTTACGACCAGCTGCAGGGTTACAAATTCGACGAGATCTTCCCGGGCTGCCGGATCGTCGACATCCACGAGTTCCTGATGGAGCGCGGCGTGAAGCTCGAAGGCGTCACGGGCGTGCGCTACATGTACCACGACCCGTGTCATACGCCGATCAAGAGCTACGATCCGCTCAAGGTCGTCAACGCGCTCATGAACGACGAGAAGAACGGCAGGATCGAGAAGAACGATCGCTGCTGCGGCGAGTCGGGCACCTTTGCGGTCACGCGTCCCGATGTGGCGACGCAAGTCCGTTTCCGCAAAGAGCGGGAGATCCGTAGCGGCGCTGAGAAGCTGCGCGCCGACGGGTTCAAGGGCGAGGTGAAGGTCCTTACCTCGTGCCCTTCGTGCCTGCAAGGATTGAAGCGCTACAACGACGACGCGGACATCGAGGCCGATTACATCGTCGTCGAGATCGCGAAGCATGTGCTCGGCGAGGACTGGCTGCAGAATTACGTGCGCAGCGCCAACGACGGCGGTATCGAGCGCGTCCTCGTGTAACGGCTCCGCCGGATCGTTGCGTGGATGCACGATGGTCGGCGCCCGACAGCGTGCGTACACTTCGTGCCGAACTCGAGGAGTGGTGCGCGATGAGCCGGGATTCAGATGTTGATGTCGCGAACGTTCTTGGACGAACCGTATTTTCGCGACGGGAGGTTGTTGTGACGAGTCTTGCAGCAGGTTTTGCCATGGCCGTGCAGCCAGTGACGGCTGCGACGATTACGACTGACGCCGAAGGGCTGACGGCCGACGAGGTCAAGGTTAAGGTCGGCGACGAAACGATTCCGGCCTATCGAGCCATGCCCAAAGAGGGCGGGCCGTTTCCGGTCGTGCTCGTCGTGCAAGAGATTTTCGGCGTGCACGAACACATCAAGGACATTTGCCGTCGTTTCGCCAAGCTGGGTTATTTCGCGATCGCGCCCGAGCTCTATGCGCGGCAGGCCGATGTATCGAAGCTCTCGATCGACGAGATCCGTGCGATCGTGCCCAAAGTTCCCGACGCGCAAGTCTTGGGGGATCTGGACGCTTGCGTCGAGTTTGCCGCGGAAAGCGGCAAGGGCGACATTACTCGGCTCGGAATCACGGGCTTCTGCTGGGGCGGGCGCATCGTTTGGCTCTACGCAGCGCATAGCCCGCGCTTGAAGGCCGGCGTCGCGTGGTACGGCAGGCTCGTCGGCGACAGAAACGAGTTCACGCCGCGTCAACCCGTCGACGTCGCTGCGGAGTTGAAGGCGCCGGTGCTCGGTTTGTATGCGGGCAAGGACCAAGGCATTCCGCTCGATACCGTCGAACAGATGCGTGAAGCGCTCAAGAAGGCGAAAGTGCCCGCCGAGATCGTCGTGTATCCGGAGGCACAGCACGGTTTCTACGCCGACTATCGTCCGATGTACAACGAGCGCGATGCGCGCGACGGTTGGAACAAATTGCAAGAATGGTTCAAGCGCCATGGCGTCGCGTAAATCTTCCTTTCTGTTCTGAATGAATACGGATGCGGCGAGCAAACTCTCGTCGCATCCTCAACCCGTCTCGAATTCAGACGATAGCGTCAGGAACCAGACCTCCGCTGCGAACGTTCCCCGGACAGTCTCGACGGGGTCATCATGGCGGAGCAGCGCGACGCACGTTCCATTTTCGAACTTGGACGCAATTGTTGGCGCCTCGCGCACGCGGATCGCGCTGCGTTCATCATCGATGCCGATGCGTATTTCAAGGCGTTCGTCGCTGCGGCGGAGCTCGCGCAACGCTCGATTCTGATCGTCGGGTGGGACTTTCACAGCCGCACTCGTTTGCTCTTGGATGCTCGAGAACGCGAGCTCGAGCTCGGCGCATTCCTCAATCGACTCGCCAAGCAGCGGCCTGAGCTTCGGGTCAACATCCTGATCTGGGATTACCCGATGATCTTCGGGCTCGATCGCGAATGGGCGCCCCTCGCGGGTTTCGGTTGGAAGCCGCATCGGCGCGTGCAATTGCGCTACGACAACACGCATCCGATCGGCGGTTCGCATCATCAAAAAATCGTCGTGATCGACGATGCGGTCGCATTTTGCGGCGGCATCGATTTGACGTGCAGGCGATGGGACACCTGCGAGCATGCGGCGAACGATGCGCGCCGCGTCATGCAAGGTACGCCGTACCCGCCGTTTCACGATCTGGCGATGGCTGTCGACGGGGACGCCGCACGGGCGCTCGGCGAGCTGTGCCGCGAACGCTGGCGAAGGGCGACGGGCGAGCCGTTGCGCAGATCTGCGGGACGCACAGCTCCATGGCGTCGCGGGAGGCGCAAGCCTGCGACGGATGCAACATGGCCGGAAAGTCTGCATGCAGACGTGACGAACGTCGACGTCGCGATCGCGCGCACAGAACCTGCCGTCGACGAGCGGCCTGGCGTGCGCGAGGTCGAGTCCCTCTATCTCGACATGATCGCGGCGGCCAAACGCAGCATCTACATCGAGAACCAATACTTCACGGCCGATCGGGTCGGCGAAGCGCTGGCTGCGCGCCTGCAGGAGCCAAACGGACCGGAAGTCGTCGTCGTGTTACGCCAGTTGAGCCATGGATGGTTGGAGGAGCTTACGATGCAGACGCTGCGCACACGGTTGATCGCGCGTCTCAAAGAAGTGGATCGATTCGATCGGCTGTGCGTCGTCTATCCGTACATCGCCGGTCTGGAAGAAGGCACCTGCATCGATGTGCATGCGAAATTGATGATCGTCGATGACGACTACGTGCGCATCGGCTCGGCAAATATCGCCAACCGTTCGATGGGGCTCGATACGGAATGCGATCTGGTCGTCCATGCCGACCGCGATGAGACGCGCGCGGCCATTCGTGCCCTGCGGTGCCAGCTGCTTGCCGAGCATCTGGGGGCCGAACCGGAACAAGTACAGGAATGCGTCGCGCGTACGGGTTCGCTCGCTGCGACGATGGAAGCCTTGCATCGCGACGATCGCTGCTTGAGGCCGCTCGAGTGCGAGCAGGACATTTCGCCCGCGGTGATGAACATGATCGCTGTCGCAGATCCCGAGAAGCCTGTGGATCTGCCGATGCTCTCCAAACTTTTCAGTGCCGACAGCGAGCCGCTTCCCGTCCGATCGAATTGGTGGAAGCTGGTTGCTGCTGCGTGCGTCATAGCAGGACTCGCCGCGATCTGGAAATTCACGCCGCTGGCTCAATGGCTGGAGCCTGAGCGCGTCACCGGTTGGGCGCGCAATTTCGGCGGCCGGCGTTGGGCGCCGTTCCTGGTGATCGCCGCCTACACGCCGGCATGCATCGTGATGTTTCCGCGGCCGGTGATCACCTTGTTCGCGGTCGTCGCATTCGGTCCGTGGCTCGGATTCCTGTACGCCATGCTCGGTATAGAGCTGGCTGCGTGGGTGACCTACGTGGCCGGTCGCCGGTTCGATCGGCGAACCGTGCATCGAGTTGCCGGTCGCAATCTGCATCGCATGATCGAGGTGATGCGCAAACGCGGGCTGCTCGCGATGACTGCCTTGCGTCTCGTGCCGCTTGCACCGTTCGCGGTCGAAGGCGTCGTCGCCGGTGCCGTGCGAATCAAGTTGTGGCATTTCATGGTCGGCACCGCGCTCGGCATGTTGCCCGGCACATTGGCCGCGACAATTCTCAGCGATCAATTGCAGGCAGCGCTCGAGGATCCCGGCAAGGTCAATTATTGGCTGATCGCCGGCGCAGTGTTGCTGGTCATGCTGGCAACCTGGTTCGTGCGCCGATGGTTGATCGGCGGTGCCGCAAGTCCGAATGCACGAGGCCATGACTTCGACCGTGCGCGGCCAGCATGAATGGAGCGACACGCGCTCGAATGTTCTGACGGTCGCTTCGTACAACCTGCACAGCTGCGTGGGCTGGGACGGCAAGCGCAGCCCGGCACGCATTGCCCAAGTGCTGCGCGAGCTCGATTGCGACATCTATGCCCTTCAGGAAGTGGACAATCAGCCGGGCGAGCACGAAGAGTCGATGCAGCTCGAGTACTTGTCGAAGGCACTGGACATGGCTGCAGTGCCTGGATTGCGGATCGTGCGCCACACAGGCGAATACGGAAATGCGTTGCTCACGCGCCTGCCGATCGTTCATGTGCGGCGCCACGACCTGAGCTACTCGCGAGCCGAGCCGCGCGGCGCTCTCGACGTGGAGCTCGACCTCCGCGGCAAGCCGCTACGCATCATCGCCACGCACTTGGGGCTGCGTCGTACGGAGCGACGCTTTCAATGGCGCCGCTTGATGATCGCGATCGGCGAAGGCTCGATGGAGGCGCCGCTGATCGTGATCGGCGACATGAACGAGTGGTATCGGCGCGCTGCGACGCTTCGCGAAGCGCACCTTGCGTTCGGCAAGCCTCCAGCGCCTGCCGGCTTTCCATCATTCGCACCGTTGCTCGCACTCACGCGTATCTGGGTGCGTCCGCACAGCGCCATCGAGTCCGTCGTCATCCACCGCAGCAGGTTGGCGCGCCAAGCTTCGGATCACTTGCCGCTGAAGGCGGTGTTGGATGTAGGCAAGCTGATGAAAGGCTGATTAAAGGCTGAAGACTGAAGACTGAAGACTGAAGGCTGAAGGCTGAAGAGAGCGAATGCTGAAGACCGAAGGAAGAGCGCAGATCCACCGTCGTCAATGGGACTCAACGCCTCTTGCCAAGCCCCACGCCCCGAGCCCAACGCCCTCTTGCTGTCGCCTGTCGCCGCGCGCTACGCATGCGCGCGCAAGATCCGCGCTTTGCTCGCCTCGTACTCCGCTTCGCTCAGCACACCGAGCTCGCGCAGACGATGATGCTCGCGCATTTCGTCGCGAAGCCATTGTTGCTTGTTCTGCGGGCGCGCAGCTTTAGCGGCGGCGATTTCCTTGATCATGGCGACGAAGAAAGCTTTGCCTTGTTTCGTGCTGCCGAGTGCGCCGGCGATGCTCACGAGTGTGGCACCGCCATGCACGCTCTTGAAATTCAGCGATTCGCTCGTCGCACGCATTCCGAGCCAGACCGCGCTGAGCGCTGTCAGCAGCGCAATGCCGGATGCAACGAGCGCAATCGAGCGTGCTGAGTCTGCAAACAGCGAGAAAGCGAACCAAACCGCGGTGCCCGAGGCGAGTGCCGACGCTACCCCAAGAATGAACCAGCCCCATGCGATATGACGAACGCGAACGGGTTGCGAATTCAGGAAGCGCAGATCGAGTGAGTACGTCTGCGTCGGGCGGCGCGCGCGTGCGATACGAACCTGCAAGTAATGCTCATCGAGCAGCGACAGCTCGGTCTTGCACTTGCCGTTCGGAGTTTGGAGAGCGTACTTGGCGCGGACTCTGCGGCTGGTCGGCGGGTTCGGTGCCAGCTCGGTTTCGGCTTCGAGAGAGATGTGCTCGGCGCGGCCGACCGCGCCTTCCACGCGGAATGGCTTCGCTGCAGATGCCATGGCGTTCACGGATGCAATGCCTTCGAGGTACGGACCGAGAGAAGCGCGTCCTTGCCAGTTGCTCGTCAGAGTCACCAGAGGACAGATGCTAGGACCGAGCGCACGCAGCGAATGAGAGCCGCGTCACAGTCGGCGTGCTGTCGGCAAGACGCCAATTTCCGGCGGAGGGGGAAGCCCTAATCCAGCGCGGACTGGAGGTGCAGCGAATGGCTGTGCACTAACTTGAACTGTCGGTGCACAGGCTCGGGGCGATCAAGCCTTTCCGTCGATGAATCGCAGGAATTCCGCACGCGTGCGGGCGTCCTCGCGAAACGCACCGAGCATCTTGCTCGTCACCATCGACACGGCCCGCTTGTGCACACCGCGAGTCGTCATGCATTGGTGGGTCGCGTCGATGACGACGCCGACGCCGCGGGGCTTCAGAACCTCTGCAATACATAATGCGATCTCTGCAGTGAGCTTCTCCTGAACTTGGAAGCGTCGCGCATAACCTTCGACCACGCGCGCGAGCTTGCTGATCCCGACGACCTTGTTGGTCGGCAGATAGCCCACGTGCGCACGGCCGATGATCGGCGCCATGTGGTGCTCGCAATGCGACTCGAACTCGATGTCCCGCAGCACGATCATTTCGTCGTAGCCCGCGACCTCTTCGAATGTGCGCTGCAGATACTCGCGAGGGTCGATCGAATAGCCGGAGAACCAATCGCGGTAGGCACGTACGACGCGAGTCGGCGTATCGCGCAAGCCTTCGCGATTGGGGTCGTCGCCTGCCCAGCGCAGCAGAGTCCGAACCGCTTCTTCCGCTTGTTCTTGTGTAACCCCGCCGCTGACGCGAGATGCTTGCTTGGATCGTGCGGGTTTGCGGCCTGCCATACCGTCTGTCCTCGAGTTCGCTGCTGCAGTCTGTTGTGCCCAACCCCGGCCATCGCATGTTTCCGCAGACCCGAAGTCGGAGTCGAGATTCGCGCGCTTGCCTCGCCGGACGTGGCGCCATCCTCTCGATGTGTGATGCGTTCTAGTGTAGCCCGCATCGGCGAGCCGCTGTGCATGTAGGTGCCAAAATTCAGTATCCAGAGGTTCAGTATTACTATCCGGCAGCCAACCTGTGGGGGGACATCAATGCGGTTGCTCACCTTGCTCTTGACGATCGTCGGCTTCGCCGTTGTATCGCAAGCGCGCGCCGAGGTCGTGAACGCCGGGCCGAACGGGTTCAACATCCGTCACGTCGTCGATGTCCCCAACGTTCCGCCGCCGACAGTTTGGGCTGCCTTGGCCGACGTGGGGAAGTGGTGGGATCCCGAGCACACCTATTCCGGCGACGCGCGCAATCTCTCGCTCGAACCCGTCGTGCGCGGCTGTTTCTGCGAGAAGCTGGGTTTGTATGCGGGCATCGAGCACGCTGCCGTCGTTTATGTGCAGCCGGCGAGAGTGCTGCGATTGATCGGCGCGCTGGGTCCGCTACAGAACTTCGGCGTGACCGGCAGCCTCACGTGGCAGATCGAAGCGGCCGGCGGCGGCTCGCGCATCACGATGACGTACAACGTCGGCGGTTTCGCCGACGAGCCGCTTTCCGATTGGGCGGAGATCGTCGATGAAGTGCTCGTCGGGCAAGCGAAGCGTCTCGGCCGCTTCGTCGAGACTGGATCGCCGGAGGAAAGGGAAGAGCCGTGAATCGTGATTCGTGAGTGGCGGCGTTTTCAGTGTTGGCGCCGTCCGGTCTTGCTGCTCACGACTCACTACTCACTAATCACCACTCACCGACCCCGGCGGGCTTGGAGTCACGAGTCACGGATCACGACGCAATGGAACAGCCCCGTACCGCAACTCGTTTTTGGCAGCGTCATCGATGGCAGATTCTTCCCATGCGTATTCGTCATTGGTTGATCGTCGCACTGGCCTGTGGGCTCGTAGGCTGTCAGACCGTTCAAACGACGAGCCCAGGTGTTGTCGGTATAGATCGCAAGCAACGCATGCTCGTCTCGGAGGAGCAAGTCGAGCAGGGCGCGCAAGTGGCTTACGAGCAAGAGCTCGACAAAGCGCGCAAGCAGGGGGCGCTGAACACCAATCCGGAGACGTACAAGCGCGTGCAGACCATTTCACAGCGGCTGATTCCTCACGTCACGGCCTTTCGTCCCGATGCGGCCCAATGGAAGTGGGAGATCAACGTGCAGGATTCGGACGATGTGAACGCGTATTGCATGCCCGGTGGGAAGATCATGGTGTACACCGGGCTCATCGAGAAATTGCAGGCGACGGATGCAGAGCTTGCGGCAGTGATCGGGCATGAGATTGCGCATGCGCTTCGCGAGCATTCTCGCGAGCGGCTTTCGCGCGCTTACGCCGAGCAGCTTGCGCTCGCCGGCATCGCGTTCGCGACAGGCGCGAGCCAGACGACGATGCAGCTTGCCAGTCAGATTTCGGCGATCACGTTTCAGCTTCCGCACAGCCGCGAGCAGGAAGCGGAAGCCGATCGTATGGGTCTCGAGCTGATGGCGCGCGCCGGATACGACCCGAGCGCCGCAGTCACGCTCTGGCAGAAGATGGGCAAAGTGGGCGGGAGCGCACCGCCTGAGTTCTTGAGCACGCACCCGTCGAGCGAATCGCGCATCCGCGATTTGCAGGCGACGATTCCGAGGGTGCTGCCGCTATATCAGCAGAGCCAAGCGCGATAACGGAGAAGGCGACGGGCGACAGCAAGAGGGCTTGGGGCTCGGGGCGTGGGGCTTGGGCAAGAGACGTTGAATCCCATTCACGACGGTGGATCTGCGCGCTTCCTTCAGTCTTCAGCCTTCGGTCTTCAGTCTGAGGAATGCGTGGCCCCCGCCCTAACCAGCCCCCGTGTAGGCAGGAGAGGGGACTCATTACGCGCAGTGCGCGCTTCCTTCAGTCTTCAGCCTTCAGCCTTCAGCCTCAGAAGAACAGTCCCGCGATCGCTACCGCAATCGCAATCCCCAATCCCACCGTCAACCAGATGATGCGCTTGCGCATCTCCACCATGAGCTTCGTCATGTTTGCGAGTTGTTCGGCCATCTGGCTGATGAGCTCGGCCTGGCGGCGTTCGTTCTCCTCCAGGCTTTCGATTCGAGCGATGACCTCGCTCGGTGTCTGCGGCACTCCCTGTTCGGCAGTCCGCTTGTTCTTCTTCAGCAGCTCACGGGAAACCTCGACGATCGAGGGGACGAGCTGCACGATCTGAAGCCAAGGTACGGCCATGGGTACGCCTCACGAGTGGTATCTGGGGACGAAGCGTATCAATTTGGAGTGGGGACTCGCCCCTGGCTCGCCCCTAGGCTGTAGGCCGTAGGCTGTGGACTGTAGGGAAGAGCGCGCGTTCGCGCGGCCGGCAGCACGCAGCTGGCCTGGCGTCTCTCTCCTCTACCGCTCCCAGTGCCGCGAGCCACGGATCACGAATCACGACCCAGCGTAAGGCCTACCCGAGTCCAGTCACCAGCGACGAGTCACGGCCCTTGCCTTATGTACAAATCGGTCCGATTTTTGGGACAGTGCGGGTCTCAACCCAGGGGGAAGAGAGGAAGCACTGGCGCGGCTGCGGCTTGTCTTGCAGCTCAGACCGTGCCCGGTAAGGGCAAGACGTGGCTCGATTTTTGACCATTCTTGGCACCTCGCGATAATCCGGTGTGCCAACTTTCGCGCGCTCTAGCGGGCCACAACGACGAAAGACACAATTCCAAGGTGATTCCACACATGACAAAGCCGGCTTCACTGTTGATCGTGGACGACGACCGCGAGCTCGGCCAAATGCTGACCGAGTATCTGACGGGCGAAGGGTTCCAGGTCTCGCTCGTCCGCGACGGTGCTGAAGCGCTGGAGCGACTGACCGAACAGTCGCATTCCTACGATTTGGTGATTCTCGACGTGATGCTGCCGTCGCTCAGCGGTTTCGAAGTGCTGCGCCGCTTGCGCCACTCGTTGTCGGTGCCCGTCGTGATGTTGACCGCCCATGGAGCGGACGTGGACCGTATCGTCGGTCTCGAGCTCGGCGCGGACGACTACTTGGCGAAACCGTTCAATCCGCGGGAGCTCGTGGCGCGCGTGCGTGCCGTATTGCGGCGGTTTTCTTCGCGCGACACGGATCAGCCCGCCAGCCCGGTCACGGTCGGGCCGCTCCGTTTGGATCCGGCTACCTTCGATGTGCAGCTCAACGGTCAATCGGTGCGTCTGACGGGCACGGAGCTGCGATTGCTCGAAGTGTTGATGCGTTCCGTCGGCCAAGTGCAGTCGCGCGAATCGCTGACCGAACGCGTTCTCGGGCGCCGACTGACTCCATACGACCGCAGCATCGATACGCACGTGAGCAATCTGCGTCGCAAGCTCGGTCTAGGCGAGAACGGTCTGCCAGAAATACGCAGTATTCGAGGCGCAGGCTACGTTCTCATTGCCACGCCGGGTGAGCAGCGAGCCGAGCCCCGGACGTGAGGACGCTGTTTCTCCGCATCTTCCTGTCCTTTTGGGCGGCGATGCTGCTCGTGCTGCTTTCGACCGCCGCCGTTGCCTGGTACCGCTTCAGCCAAGTCAAGGCGCTCGACTCGAACGAGCTGGCGCAAGAAGCTGCCGCGCGCCTGCATGCGGAGGGCATCGAGGGCTTGCGCGAGTGGATCGACGAAGCGCAGAAGGAATACATCGGCCGTACGATCTACATCGTCGATTACACGGGGGTCGACATTCTCGGTCGCACGTTGCCGAATCGCTTGATGGCTTATGTGCGGCGCCTCGAACGCGCCGGGCTCATGAGCAAAGGCGTGCCCCGCGATCGCGAGCCGAACCCGCTGCTCTTGACCCCGCAATTCTTCGATCACGACGACAGCGTCTATACGATCCTGATCGAGTCCTCCACGAGCCCGTGGGACATTCTCAACACGGCCGACGTGCGCGCGATGCTCTTCGCCTTTGCGCTGGTCATCAGCGGCTTGGTGTGCTGGTGGCTGGCAAGGTACGTGAGCAAGCCGGTCGAGCGACTGCAGGCGAGCGTACGATCGCTCGCTGCGGGCAATCTCGATTCGCGAATCGGCGATGAGTTCGCCAAGCGTCATGACGAGCTCGGTGTGCTCGCGCGCGACTTCGACACCATGGCCGATCACGTTCGCGAGCTCATCGCTTCCAAGGAATCGCTGCTGCGAGCGATGTCGCACGAGCTGCGCTCGCCGCTCGCGCGGTTGCGTGTTGCGACGAGCCTTGCCAGGCGCGGCAGCGACGTCCAGCGCCAGTTCGATCGCATCGAGCTCGAGACCGAACGTCTGGATGTGATCATCGGGCAGATGTTGCAGCTTTCCCATTTGCGCGCGATCGAACCGGCGCTGCCGCGCGTGCCGGTGGATCTGACCACCTTGCTGACGGAGGTCGTCGAAGATGCGCGCATCGAGGCGAACGCCGCGAACAAGGACGTGTCCTGGGCGCCAACGCTGAGCGTGGAGATCGAAGGCGATCACGATCTGCTGCGCAGCGCGATCGAGAACGTGTTACGCAACGCCGTGCGATTCACGCGCGAGGGCACGGCGGTCGAAGTCTCGATGACGCGCGAAGACGGCGTGACACGTATTCTCATCGAGGATCGCGGACCGGGCGTGCCCGAAGCGGAGCTCGATAAAATTTTCGAGCCGTTTCATCGTGTCGCCGAATCGCGCGACCGCGATTCGGGCGGCACAGGTCTGGGCCTCGCGATCACTTACCGCATCGTCACGATGTACGGCGGGGGCGTGAAAGCTCGCAATCGCGAAGGCGGCGGGCTGAGCGTGGAGATCGAGCTGCCGACGCTTGCGCACGGATGAGCTTCGCTCAGGCTGTGTGCTGTAGGCTGTAGGAAGAGCGTGCGTTCGCGCGCATATGAAAGACTGAAGGCTGAAGGTTGAAGGTTGGCGGCGCGCGCTGCGCGCTTTGATTCCCTCGCCAGCCGGGGCAGGGGAGGGGTAGGGAGGGGCCAAGCCCCACGCCCTCTGCTGTAGCCGGTAGCCTGTTGCCTGTGACCGTACGGTCAGCTCTTTAGCGTTGACCGTGCCCGCGTGTCGCCCGCTGCGCCACTGCATGACTGCGCAGCAACTGCGCACGATCGCGGATTGCAGCAATCTCTTCGTCGCTCACGTTCGGACCTCGTCCCGAAACCAGAGCGCCTTGCACATCGAACTGCAGCTCGAGCTTTTCGGGCGCGTTCACTTTCGGTCCGCGATATTCCACGAGCCGTGCGCCGACGAAGGCATACTCGGCGGCGACTGTCGCATCGCCTTGCTTTCGATGCTCGGCGATGCGTTGCAGGCGGTCGCCATCGAAATTCGCCGCGTACTCCGTTTGCATGCCGGCTGCATTGAGCTTGGCGCGCAGCACGTCTGCGCTTTCGCTCGGCAGCGGCGCGAGCGTGTGCGCCCGCGAGTCCGGTTCTTTTTCGGGCGGCGCGTCGGACGAGCATGCGCCGATCAGTACGCAGGCCGTTAACGCACAAAGAATTCGTCGAAACCTATGCATGTTCTTGACCTCGGTGCAATGCCGAATACGTCGTCGTGCTGCGACATCGGCTAGACATAAGCCGTGTTAGCGATCGAAATCGTGCATCTCTGTTCGGTCGCCGTACAGTTTGCGCGAACGCGTGTTTGCGATCGTGACTTGGCTCACGAAGGGATACGGTACGCATCCTCTACGCTGCTGTCGCTCGCAGGCAATGTCACAGGGAGATCGAGAATGAGCGCAGCACCTTCGACAACGATGATGCGTCGGGCTCCGGCCATGGCCCGTCCGGCTCCGAGCACGACCGCGCATGCGATGCACGCTGCGCCCGCCGCTGCGGCCCTGTTGGATCACGAAGACGAGCTCCGTCTGGACCTACGCGACATTCCGCGCATTCGCGAGTCGATGGAGATCGATAACTTGAAGCCGACGCTACTGAGCCGCTTTCTCGATCTCATTGTGCCGCTCAAGCCCTGATCTCGTGATTCGTGGCTCGCGATTCGTGACGCAGGCGCGAGTGCACAGAAACCTGCCTCTCTCTTTGCGGGGCGAGAGTGAGCTAATGAGCGCGAAACAGCGGAAGGCGTAGCCGTGCCCGCAAAGCCCTGGTCAACTACAAGTCATCAATCACGAATCACGACTCACGACTCACAGGGTCTTGCGCCCGCTGCTATCCGCGCCGCATCTTACGCGGATGTCCTCCACATCCATTCTCCAGCACGCGCGCGCGATCGTCGTCCTGTTTCTCGTATGCCCATGGATCGCGAAGAGTGCCGAGCCTCGGTTCGAATCGCCGGAAGCGGACGTCGAGCGCGTCGTTTCGTTGATGGTCGATCGGCTAGGTCTCATGGAGCCGGTCGGTCAATGGAAGAAACATCATCGTCTGCCGATCCAGGATCCGGTTCGTGAGGCGCAAGTCCTCGACGCGACCGTGAGCGACGCGCAGCGGCTCGGTCTCGAACCGCAGGCTACCCGGCGACTGTTCGCTTTGCAGATCGAGCTTGCGCGAGCGATCCAACGGCGCGTCTTCGATGCACCCGAGCCGCTGCCGCCGCAGTTGCGCGATTTGAGCTCGGACCTTCGACCTGCGCTCGATGAGATCGGCCGGCAGCTGCTCATCGCGCTCTATCTTGCGATGCCCGAGCTCGAGCGCACGGATTTTCCGGATCGCTACGGACATTTGGCCGCGCGCTTTTCGGCTGCAAGACTCGATGAGAGCTCAGCGCATGCTTTGCTCGCCGCACTGGCATCGATGCGCCGAATTCCGTCGCCGGCTTTGGAGCGGGTTCGCGCGAGCGGCGTGCTTCGAGTCGGTACGACCGGCGATTACGCACCGTTCAGTCTGGAGCGGGACGGCACGTTGCGCGGTGTCGACGTCGCGACGGCGATCGAGCTAGCGAAGGCACTTGGGGTCACGCCGCGTTTCATTCGCACGAGCTGGCCGACTCTGATGGACGACTACCGCGCAGGACGTTTCGACCTGGCGCTGAGCGGAATCAGCGTGACCCCCGATCGTGCTGCGGAAGCAGCGTTCTCATCTGCCTATCACGCGGGCGGCAAGACGCCGATCGTTCGCTGCGGCCGACAGGCCGAGCTGGATACGTTGGAAGAAATCGATCGTCCGACGGTGCGCGTCGTCGTCAATCCCGGCGGCACCAACGAGCGTTTCGTGCGCGAACGGTTGACGCGCGCGCATGTGACGGTGCACCCCGACAACCGCACTATCTTTCGCGAGGTCGCGGAAGGTCGTGCCGACGTCATGATCACGGACGACGTGGAGGTCGAGCTGCAGACTCGCATCGACCCGCGCTTGTGTAGGGCGACTCCGCAGACGTTCACGCACAGCGAGAAGGCCATCTTGTTGCCGCGCGATCCAGAATGGCGCGCGTATGTGGACGAATGGCTCCGCGCGCAGATTGCGAGCGGCGAGATGGGTAAGCGGTTCGAGAGCGAGTTCGCGGCGAGGGAATAAAAGGAGGGAAAGGAGGGATAAGGGAAGGAAGAGGCCGCGCCCTCTGCGCGGTCCTTGTCAACCTTCAGCCTTCAGCCTTCAGTCTTCAGCCTTCAGTCTCTCTTGCGCGCGAATGCGCGCTCTTCCTACAGCCTACAGCCTACAGCCTACAGCCTTCAGCCTTCAGCCTAAATCGAGACATCCCCTGACATCTTTTTCGCATCCAATCGCAGGGCTCGGTTGCGCCTCTCCCGGTACAATCGTGCGCTCGTCCCGCGGCCAAGCCGCGTTCCCCTAATGTGCGTACCGCAGGCGTTTCGGCGCCAGGGTGATCATGTCTCAAGCAATCTCGATTCGCGGCGCTCGACAGAACAATTTGAAGGACCTCTCGCTCGATTTACCCACGAACGAGCTCATCGTGGTCACGGGCGTGTCCGGGTCAGGCAAGTCATCGCTCGTTTTCGACACGCTGTACGCCGAAGGGCAGCGCAGGTACGTCGAGACGTTCTCCCCGTATGCGCGGCAGTTCCTCGATCGCATGGACAAGCCGCAGGTCGACCGCATAGAAGGCATTCCGCCCGCCATCGCGATCGATCAGACGAATCCCGTGCGTACGTCGCGGTCGACGGTCGGCACGATGACGGAGCTCAACGATCACTTGAAGCTCTTGTTCGCGCGCGTTGCGCAGCTCTACTGCCGATGCTGCGGCGCGCCGGTGCGACGCGATACGCCCGACAGCATTGCAGATGAGCTCGCTCGGAGGTTCGCGTCGGCGGGGCAGTCGCAGCCGCGGTTGCTCGTGACGTTTCCCCTCGAAGTGCCGCACAACTTCAGCGAAGCGGAAGTCGAGAATCTGCTGAAGGCGCAAGGTTACACGCGAATATTGGAGCGGCGCGAACAGCGCCCATCGACGACGCAGCCGTCCGGTAAACGCAAAGCGAAACAAGCGGACAAGCCATCCGTCGTGCTCGAAGTCGTGCAGGATCGGCTGCGTTTCGATCCAAACGATCGTTCGCGCTTGTGCGAGGCGCTCGAAGCGGCGCTGAAAGTCGGACGCGGCCGCGTGAGCGTACGGCAGATCGAAGGCGATTCTCGCGAGGGCATCGAGCAAGCCGCTCTCGGCACGCCTTGGCGATTCTCGTCGGATCTACATTGCGCTGAATGCGACATTCATTATCAAGAACCGACGCCGAGCCTCTTCTCATTCAACTCGCCGATCGGTGCATGCGAGCAATGCCGGGGATTCGGGCGCACGATCGGCATCGACTTCGGGCTCGTCGTGCCCGATGCGTCGAAGACGCTGCGAGGCGGTGCGGTCCGCTGCTGGCAGTCGGAGTCCTACCGCGAATGTCAGGACGACTTGCTGCGCTTTGCGCGCAAGCGCGGTATCCCGGTCGACGTGCCGTGGTCCGAGCTGACTGAGGAACAGCGTCAGTGGGTGCTCGAAGGCGAGGGCAGCTGGGAAGACAAGCTCTGGTACGGGGTGCGTCGATTCTTCGCATGGCTCGAGAGTAGGGCCTACAAGATGCACATCCGCGTGCTGCTTTCGAAGTACCGCGCGTACACGATGTGCACGGCTTGCAACGGCGCACGGCTGAAGACCGATGCGTTGCTGTGGCGGATCGGAACGTATGCCGACCGCGAACGCGTGGGCGGCGCGCGCGTGCAATTCAAGCCGAACGGTACGCAGTGGAGCGACGAAGTGCTCGCACGGCTGCCCGGTTTGAGCATTCACGAAGTGATGTTGCTACCGATCGAGCGTTGCCGCGAGTTCTTCGATGGCCTCGCACTGCCTGCGCCGCTCGACCAGGCGGCCGATCTGGTCTTGCGCGAAGTGCGAAGCCGCTTGAGTTACTTGATGGATGTCGGGCTCGGCTATCTCACGCTCGATCGTCAATCTCGTACGTTGTCGGGCGGCGAAGTCCAGCGCATCAATCTCACGACGGCACTCGGCACTTCGCTCGTCAACACGTTGTTCGTGCTCGACGAACCGTCGATCGGTTTGCATCCACGCGACATGGGTCGCGTGATCGGCGTCATGCAACGCTTGAAAGCGGCCGGCAATTCGCTCGTCGTCGTCGAGCACGATCCGCAAGTCATGCAAGCGGCGGATCGCATTCTCGACATCGGTCCCGGTCCTGGCGAGCGCGGCGGGCAGATCGTGTTCTACGGAACGCCGCAGGAATTGGCGAACGCCAAGCAGTCATTGACAGCGCAATATCTGACAGGCCAGAGAAAGGTTACAGCGTCTACGCGGCGCCTCGCCGCGTCCGACCTTCAGTCTTCGGTCTTCAGTCTTCAGTCGAAGAAGCACGCTTCTCGTATCGACGCATCGGCGTCGATCCGCATCTTGGGCGCCCGCGAGCACAATCTGAAAAACATCGACGTCGAGCTGCCGCTCAATCGCTTGACGGTGATCACAGGCGTTTCCGGATCCGGAAAGTCGACGCTCGTGCAGAACGTGCTGTATCCGGCGTTGCTCAAGCATTTCGGCAAGCCGACCGAGGCGCCAGGCGAACATTCGCGAATCGAAGGTGCCGACCGGATCGAAGGTGTCGTCATGGTCGATCAAACGCCGATCGGCCGCACGACGCGTTCGAATCCGGCGAGTTACGTCGGCGCGTTCGATGCGATCCGCAAGCTCTTTGCCGCGGCGCCGCTCGCGAAGGAACGCGGCTATACGCTCGGCACGTTCAGTTTCAATTCCGGCGAAGGCCGATGCCCCACGTGCGGCGGCAACGGCTTCGAGCACGTCGAGATGCAGTTTCTTTCGGACGTGTATCTACGCTGTCCGGATTGCAACGGTCGGCGGTACCGGGACGAGGTGCTCGAAGTCGTCGTTCAGCCGGCAGCGCAGTGTGCGCTCAACATCGCCGATGTGCTCGAGCTCACCGTTGCCGAAGCATTGGAGGTCTTTGCGAGCGAGGCGGAGATCGTTGCGGCCTTGAGTCCGCTTGCGGAGGTCGGTCTCGATTATCTGAAGCTCGGCCAGCCCGTGCCGACGCTGTCGGGCGGCGAGGCGCAGCGTCTGAAGCTCGCGGGTCACTTGGCGGCAAGCGCGATCGATCGACAAGTGCGCGCGCGCAAGGGGACCGTGTCCAAGCAGGCCGCACAAGAGGACCTCAAGAAAGGAACGCTGTTCATCTTCGACGAGCCGACGACGGGACTGCATTTCGCCGACATCGAAAAACTCTTGGGTGCGTTCGAGCGGTTGATCGCAGCAGGCCATTCCCTGCTCGTCATCGAGCACAATCTCGATGTGATCGCTGCTGCGGATTGGATCGTGGATTTGGGTCCCGAAGGCGGCGATGCGGGTGGCGAAATCGTATGCACCGGCACGCCGGACGAGGTGATGCGGCATCCGACGTCGCACACGGGCAAGGCGCTGCGGGAATATTTATCGGGCTCTGGGCTTTGGGCTCTCGCTTCGCGTCCTGCGCCCCAAGTCCCGCGCCCCGAGCCCCAAGCCCAGGCTTGCATCTCCATCCACGGCGCCCGCGAACACAATCTAAAGAACATCGACGTCACTTTGCCGCGCGACAAGTTCACGGTCGTGACCGGCGTCTCCGGCTCGGGCAAGTCGACGCTCGCGTTCGACATCGTGTTCGGCGAAGGACAGCGTCGCTATCTCGAATCGCTCAATGCGTATGCGCGCCAATTCGTGCAGCCGGCATCGCGTCCGGATGTCGACGCCATTTTCGGTATTCCGCCGACGGTGGCGATCGAACAGCGCACGAGCCGGGGCGGACGCAAGAGCACCGTCGCGACGCTGACGGAGATCTATCACTTCCTGCGGTTGTTGTACGTCAAGCTCGGTACGCAGTACTGCCCGACGTGCGACGTGCCGATCGAGCCGCAAAGCTTCGATGCGATCGCCGCGCGTCTGATGAAAGACTATCGCGGCAAGACGATCTCGCTATTGGCGCCGCTCGTTATTGCTCGCAAGGGCTACTACACGGATCTGGCTGCCTGGGCGGCGAAGAAGGGCTATGCCCATTTGCGCGTCGACGGTGCCTTGCTGCCGACCAATAAATGGCCGCGGCTCGATCGCTTCAAGGAACACACGATCGAATTGCCGGTCGCCGCTCTCAAGATCGCGCCGAGCGGCGAACGCGAGCTTCGCGCCGCGCTCGCGACGGCGTTGGAGCACGGCAAAGGGATCGTGCATGTGCTCCTCGAGGGCGCTGGTAAGAATGCAAAGAAGAGCCGATCGCGCGCCGGAAACGCGAACACGTCGAACGGCGCTCCGATCGTGTACTCGACCAAGCGTGCATGTTCATCGTGCGGCACGAGTTTCGCCGATCTCGATCCGCGTTTGTTCTCGTTCAATTCCAAGCATGGCTGGTGCGAAGCGTGTTTCGGCACCGGACTCAAGCTGCGTGGTTTCGATGCCGAGCAGAGCGGCGAGGAGATTTGGTGGAACGAATGGTTCGAGGGCGAGCCCGAGGTCTGCGAGGCCTGTAACGGACAGCGGCTCAATCCGATTGCACTGAACGTGCGCTTTCGCGGCCGATCGATCGCGGAGGTCACTGCGCAATCGGTCGGCGATTTGCGACGCGAATTTGCGCGCTTGAAGCTCGTCGGCCGCGAGCAGGAGATTGCGCGGGATGTCTTGTCCGAGATCAATGCGCGGCTCGCGTTCCTCGAGGATGTGGGGCTCGGCTACCTGTCGCTCGATCGATCGGCACCGACGTTGTCCGGCGGTGAAGCTCAGCGCATCAGATTGGCGGCGCAACTCGGATCGAATCTGCAAGGCGTGTGCTACATCCTGGATGAGCCCACGATCGGCTTGCATCCGCGCGACAACACGATCCTGCTCGATACGCTCGACAAGCTGGCCGCAAAGGGCAACTCGCTTCTCGTCGTCGAGCACGACGAAGACACGATTCGCCGTGCCGATTTCGTTCTGGACCTGGGCCCGGGAGCAGGTTCTCGCGGCGGAGAAGTCGTCGCTTGCGGAACCGCGCAAGAGCTGATGACAGCACCGAGCTCTGTGACCGGAAAGTTCCTCGCCAATCCGTTGCGGCATCCGTTCCAGACGAGACGGCGTGTCGATGCGCGCACGCCTGCGCTCGTGATCCGCGAACCCAGGCTGCACAACTTGAAAGGCGGCAAGGTGCGCGTGCCGCTCGGCAGGCTCGTGGTGTTTACGGGCGTCTCCGGCTCCGGCAAGTCCACGCTGGCGCGCGATGTCCTGCACGACAATTTGCGTGCGGTGCTATCGCGCAATGGACGATCGAGAAAGCTCGAATGGCGGGGTTGCAAGGAAATTCGCGGATGGGAGCAAGTGGCACGCATCCTCGAGGTGGATCAAACGCCCATCGGCAAGACACCGCGCTCGTGTCCTGCCACGTATGTCGGTTTCTGGGACGCGATACGGCGGGTGTTTGCCGAGACCTCGGAAGCGCGCATGCGCGGGTTCGGTCCATCCCGCTTCTCGTTCAACACTGCGGGCGGACGTTGCGAAGCTTGCGAAGGGCAGGGCTTGCGCAAGATCGAAATGAATTTCTTGCCGGACGTTCGTGTGACGTGCGACGTGTGCGGCGGTCGGCGCTTCAATCAAGAGACCCTGTCGGTGGAGTTCAAGGGCAAAAACATCGGCGATGTATTGATGATGAGCATCGATGAAGCCGTGGAGTTTTTTGCCGCGCATTCGCGCATCCATCACGCGTTGCGGCTGCTGCAGGATGTCGGGCTCGGCTATCTCACGCTCGGACAACAAAGTCCTACGCTGTCCGGCGGCGAAGCTCAACGCATCAAGCTCGTGACCGAGCTCGCCAGAGTGCGTCCGAGCAAGGAAGCATCTTCACCTTCAGCCTTCAGCCTTCAGTCTTCAGCCTCAACTCTGTACGTGCTCGACGAGCCGACCGTCGGGTTGCACATGGCCGATGTCGAAAAGCTCATCCGCGTGCTGCATCGACTCGTGGAAGCCGGCAATTCCGTCCTGCTCATCGAGCACAACCTCGACGTGATTGCCGAAGCCGACTGGGTGATCGATTTGGGTCCGGAAGGCGGCGATGGCGGCGGACGCGTCGTGGCGGAAGGCACGCCGGAGGACGTTGCGGCGCGCGCGCGACGGTCGCATACAGCGCGAGTCTTGCGCGATTTCCTGCGCGAACGCGCGGTAACGGACTTGGAAAAGCCGATCCGGCGAGCCTCTTAGAAAATCTTCTTTTTTGGGTCTGCGGAATGTCTGCGGAGATGCTTCGCTGACGGCGATACGCTGTCGTTGCATACACCGCGCGCAAGCTCCAATGCCTCACGACCTACGAGCCCTGGAATCCAAAGCGCAAGGATGCCCCTGAAGTTGATTCTTTATAAGGATTTCCCCTGGTGCGCATAGCGGATTCCTCCTCTGTACGGGTGTTGTGTCGTCGCCACGGTATACATCGCGAATTCGTCTACTCGATTTCGCGCCGATCCTCGAGTGCGAAACTCGATGCGTAAACGCCTATTTGCTGCGCTCGCTTCGCGATGCGCGCGCGCAGCAATCCTTTCATTGGGATTTCGTGGGTTGTATGCTCGATGCCACGCTTGGACCGAACGACAACAAATTGCAGGCCCAAGAAGAGATGTAGCCGGGGAAATCGGCTGAAGAAACGTGTGCGTAAAGTCAATGCCTCTCGCAGGAGGATTCCTTAAATGATGACCAAATCGAACTTATTGAAAGTGGCAACGCGAGCTGCTCTTCGAGCAGCGCGAGGTGCCGCTGTCGCTGGCGTAGCCGGCAGTTCGTTGCTCGGCGTAGTCAGCGTCGGATTGGCTGTGTCGGCATTTACGCCGTCAGTGGCTACCGCTGCTGCATATACGACCGTGGATTTCACGGGTCGTGTGACCGACGACAAGGGCAAGCCGGTTGCCAACGCGGCTATCGCGATCACCTCGGAACAGGGTGCAACGCGCAGGACGACGACCGATGAGAACGGTCAGTTCCGCCTGCCTGCCATGCCGAGCGGCAGCTACAAGGCGTCGGTGGCTGCACCGGGCTTTGCAGATCTGCGAGACCTGCAAATTTCCATTGCGCCCGGCGCGAGCGCGATTGCATTTACGCTGAGCCCGGAAGGGCAGGTCCTGGATGAGGTCATCGTTTCTGCCGCAAGGCCGATCAAGGACTTCACCAAGACGGACGCGGGTCTCTCGATCAATGTGCAGGACATCGCGGACCGTACGCCGGTCGCACGCAACATCAGCTCGACCGTGATGCTGGCACCTACCGTCTCGCAGGCGGACCCGAGCATCGTCTCGAATGGCGTACGCCGCAATCAGAGCACGGTCGTGATGTCCGGTACCTCGGCTGCCGAGAGCGTTTATTACATCAACGGCCTCAACGTCACGGATCAGCGTTCGTTCCTGGGTTACTCGGATCTGCCTTACGAGATGATCCAGACGATCGAGGTCAAGTCGGGCGGATACTCCGCCGAGTTCGGACGCGGCACGGGCGGTATCGTCAATATCGTGACCCGCTCGGGCTCGAACGAGTTCCACTGGGGCACGAGCGCATATTGGCAACCGGATAGTCTGCGAGCTTCGCGGCGCACGACCTATCGTCCGGGCGGCAACAACTCGGTTGGCGGTATCGATTTGCAGAAGACGGTCGAGGTGGATCAATCCGAGCAGACCGTGTGGGCCAGCGGCCCGATCATGCGCGATCACATCTTCTTCTTCGCGCTGTACAACGCTCGCCAAGCAGAGCAGTGGACCGCCGCGTTCTTCCCGAATCCACAAACCAACGACGGTAGCTTCAGCAGGATCAAGTACGACGATCCGCGTTGGGCTGCAAAGCTGGACTTCGTGTTCAACGAGAATCATCGCCTCGAAGCGACCGTTTTCTCCGACGAGGACACGACGAAGTATCAGCCTTACTACTACGGAAGGGCGGAGGATCGCAGAGGAGAGGCTCTGTTGCCGTATGAGGAGGAGTCGGGCGGTACGAACTACATCCTCCAATACACCGGCGTGATCAATCAGAACTTCACGATCTCCGCTTTGTACGGTCGGACCGATAGCAGCTACAAGGACAGCGGCCCGTACATCGAGATGCCCGGCATTGCGGACTTCGCGTTCGGCGGTAGCTTCGTAACCGTCGGCCGTCATGCAGGTCCGTTCAACCTCGTCGGCGAGGATGAGCGCGACACGTATCGTCTCGACGCGGATATCTACTTCAGCGCAGCCGGCGAGCACCACATCCGGCTCGGTTACGACTACGAGGACATGCTGAGTACGGCCTACAGCGCATACTCGGGCGGAGCCCTGTACTACGCCTACGAACAGGACGATTGCCCGGCCGGTGCCGGACCGGATGGCTGCGTCGAGGTGTTGACGTTCGCCAACATCGGCGACTTCAAGGCGACGCAATCGGCGTGGTACATCCAAGACGAATGGGAAATCACCCCGAACTTCACGCTGTTGCTGGGTCTGCGTGGCGACATGTACGACTACAAGAACGTGCGCGGTCAGAGCTACATCAAGATCACGGATCAGATCGCACCGCGCGTCGGGTTCAGCTGGGATCCGACGGATTCCGGACGTACCCGAATCTACGGTTCGCTTGGCGACTATTACCTGCCGATCGCAACCAACACGTCCATCCGCGCGAGCTCTGGCGAGGTCTACACGGACCAGTACTTCCAGACGGAGCGCGACGCAAACGGTAACCTCGTGGTCGACGCGAACGGTTATCCGGCCATGGGCGCGCAAATCGGCGCGACGGACTACTTCAGCCCGCCGTTCACGCCCGATCCGCGCGCGGTCGCAGAGAAAGACATCGATCCGATGTACGAGCGCGAGATCAGCCTCGGTCTCGAGCATCAGCTCTCTTGGGGCTGGTTCGACGGCTGGACCGCAGGTATCCGTTACACGCATCGTCGCTTGAAGAGCACGATCGAAGATACGGCTATCGGCGACGCCGTTATCCGCTACTGCGAACGCAATGGCCTCGAATGCGCCGAGAACGACCCGGGCATTTATCCGTACGTCCTGTTGAACCCCGGTAGCGACGCTCGGGTGTTCATCGACCTCGACGGTGACGGTCCGGCCGATCTGTCGGGCGCACCCAACCCCGACTACAACCCGCAGTACGTGCATTTGACCGCGGCGGATCTGGCGCTGCCGAAGGCTGTGCGCAAGTACGATGCAGTCGAGATCACCTTCACCCGTCCGTTCGACGGCGTGTGGAGCCTGCAAGGTTCGTACGTGTGGTCGAAGTCGCGCGGCAACTATGAGGGCGCAGTCAAGTCCGACGTGGGTCAGACGGACACGTCGATCACTCAGGACTTCGACCATGCAGCCAACATGGTGGGCGCTTATGGCGACTTGCCGAACGATCGTCGCCATACGTTCAAGCTGTTCGGTAGCTGGTCGCCGATTCAGCGGTTGACGATCGGTGCCAACCTGTTCGTGCAGTCGGGACGTCCGTACGGATGTATCGGCTACATGCCGCAGACCATCGATCCGCTGGCGCCCAACTCGGGTACGCCGTCTGCATGGTGGTGCCCGAAAGGAAGCTATATAGAGACGGTGGGCGGAGGTTTGGGCAACCAGATGGCGGCGATCGGTCAGCAAGCCGACCGGTATGAAAACGTCTTGACGCCGCGCGGCTCCCAAGGCCGGACCGACTGGGTGTACAACGTCGACCTGAGTCTCGCTTACAAGTTCTTCCAAAGCGATACGAAGGGTGAGGCAGTGGCACGTCTCGACATCTTCAACGTGTTCAACGGTGATGCTGTCACCCGCGTCGTCGAGCAGGGCGAGGTTCGTACTTCTGCGACCGGCGTGAAGAACGTCGCTGCGCCATTCTATGGATATCCGCGTACGTATCAGACGCCGCGGTATGTCCGGATCGGCTTCAGCTACTCGTTCTGATCGTTCGGTCTGACCTCCGGGTCGAGAAGGCCGCCGCAAGGCGGCCTTCTTTTTTGCGGTGTCAGGCAGCGGCTTCGTAGCCTTGCTCGGGAGAGAAGTGCCGCTGCAGAGCGGCTTCGACGAGGGCTGACGGTGCGATGCCTGCGCAGGATCCTGCGCAGGCATCGCACCGTTATCGAGCTCCGAATGTGCCGTGTATGACTTGCGCGCCCCGCGCGATTCCCAGGCGCTTTGCCGTGCCTCCCTTCAGCTCGACGACTGCAAGTGCGTCTCCCTGCGAATCGATCGTGTCGAGGGAGTGGGGCGTTGTGTTCTCCACGACGCGCATGACCTTGCCGTCGGCAGACACGAACAGCATGTCGAGCGGGATGAATGTGTTCTTCATCCACATGCTCACCGGTTGCGGCCGCTCGTAGATGAACAGCATCCCTTCGTCGTCGGCGAGCTGTTTCACGAACATCAGGCCGCGGGCGCGGCGCTCGAGATCGTCGGCCACCCAGACGTTGAACGTGTGCAAACGGGCATTCGGCGTCGCGATCTGCAGCGTCGTGCGGGGAAACATTCGATCGAGCTGCGCGGCATCGGATCCGTCGCCGGACGCCGCATGCGCGATCAATGCAAGACTCCACGCGCCGACGAGCGCAGCGACTGCTTGTTTCATCGTCTTCATTGTCCGGTCACCTGCGGCACATCGGCCGTCTTGTCTTCGCTATCGAAATCCACGCGACCCGCATAGTCGAAACGCGAGATCAGTATCGCTCCTTGCCCCCGGATCGCGCGCGCCGGTTCCGTACAGAACCCGCGTGCGATCACGCGATACGAACGCGTTCGGTGCGGGATGCCGACGATCAGTTCCTGTCGGATTTCATCGAGCATGCACTTGTCGTCCCCGAGCGTCCCGTAGAACTCACCCGTGCCTTCGCGGATGACCGTGACGTTCACCGGGACGGCTTTGGCGTGTTCCCCTTCGCGTAGGCGCGCGATTCCGACGACGATGACCAGCTTTTCTCCGGAAGCGAGCCGTGACGTAAACCGCATCCGGATACCGCCGTCCGTAGGTCGCACACCTCCGGTGCATTCCGTGCCTTCGTTGCCCCAATCCAGTTCCGCTTTGACCGCTCCACCGAGTCGGGCGCGGAAGTAGCCGTTGCCCTGCGGAAGGCACTTTGCCAGGGCGGTCGCGGAATCGGCGGGAGCAGGTCCACTCGTTCCTTCCTGTGCATGGACCTTGCAAAGGCTCAATAAACCGAGCGCGCAGACGAGCGCGCTGCGACGGCAAACGACAGCCGAGGAGATGCGATGCCGCACCTGAGCGCCGAGTGGACGATCGATCGAATCTCGCATGCCGATCCCGCGATGGATGAAGCTCACCATCCGGCAGAAACCGAACGGCTCATCAAGGCGTTGCGAACAATGCCGAAGGAGATCCTTCCCGGCAAGCGGCGCCGCAGAGCAGCGGGCCCATCGGCTACCATGGCGGGTAACCACGATGTCCGTGGGCTGAATGCGAGAACCTCCGACATGCAGGATCGAGTCGGCGAACCAAGAACTCCAGCAACGCCATCTCTCGGTCGCGCGCCCAGGCACGAACTGTCGCGACGTTACGTCAGCCGTCTGACGCGCAACACGCTGGCGGTCATCATGGCCGGCGGTCGCGGCGAGCGTCTCAAGCACCTCACCGATTTTCGCTGCAAGCCGGCGACGCCGTTCGGCGGCAAGTTCCGGATCATCGATTTCGTGCTCTCGAACTGCGTCAATTCCGGAATCCGGCGCATTCAGGTGATGACGCAGTACAAGGCGCACTCGCTCATCCAGCACATTCAGCGGGGCTGGGGCTATTTGCGGGGCGAGTTCGGCGAGTTCATCGAGATCATTCCCGCTCAGCAGCAGCTGGGGGATCTCTGGTACCGGGGCACTGCCGATTCGCTCTACCAGAACCTGGACATCATCCGTCTGCATCATCCGCGGCACATCCTCGTGCTCGCCGGCGACCACATCTACAAGATGGATTACGGCCTGATGCTCGCCGCACACGTCGAGAAGAAGGCGGACATCACCGTGGGCGTGGTCGAGGTGCCGCGCGAGCAAGCAACGGGTTTCGGCGTGATGAGCGTCGACGAGACTTATCGGATCACGAAGTTCGCGGAGAAGCCCAAGGACCCCGAGCCCATGCCGGGCAATCCGAACGTGGCGCTCGGCTCGATGGGCATCTATGTCTTCAAGGCGAACCTCTTGTATCGCTTGTTGGAGGAGAACGCGAAGCGGCCGGACACGCAACACGATTTCGGGCGCAACATCATTCCGGAAGCCTTGTCGCGATTGAAGGTTTACGCCTACCCGTTCCGCGACCGCAAGACGCGCGTGCAACAGTATTGGCGGGACGTGGGGACGGTCGATGCGTTCTACGAAGCCAACATGGAGCTCATCTACGTCAACCCCGAGCTCAACATCTACGACGAGCAGTGGCCGATCTGGACTTATCAGCGCCAGTACCCGCCGGCGAAGTTCGTGCTCGACGACGAAGGACGGCGCGGCATGGCGATCAATTCGATGGTGTCCGGCGGATGCATCATTTCCGGCGCGCACGTCAACCAGTCGCTCTTGTTCTCCAACGTGCGTGTCGAAGAACGCAGCTACGTGGAGCGATCGGTCATCTTTCCCGACGTGCGCATCGGTCCGGACTGCGTGATCAAGAACGCGATCATCGACACTGGCGGTATCGTCCCGGCCGGCACGCGCATCGGGGTCGATCGCGAGGAGGATGCGCGGCGCTTCTACATCAGCGAAAAGGGTATCGCGCTCGTCACCCGCGACATGCTGGCGCGTTTGCGCACATAATTCGCGGCATGTCCGGCGACGGTGCCGGGGTTGCATGCTGCGAGGGTCGTGATGAAGGTATTCGTCTGGCGCTGTTCGTTGTTCGCTGTCGTCGGGTTGCTTGCAGCGTGCTCGGCGCTCGCGCCGAAGCTCGAAGCGCCGACTCTCGCGCTGGTCAACGTCAGGATGACGTCGGCGGACATGTTCAATCAGAACTTCATCGTTCGCGTGCACGTTGAGAACCCGAACGACCGCGACCTGCCCGTGAACGGGATCGATTACAAGCTTTTCCTCGAGGGCGACAGCTTTGCTGAAGGCGTATCGAACAAACCGTTCGTGATTCCCGCGAACGGCGAAACCGAGTTCGACCTGCCGGTTCGGACGAATTTCGTGAGCAGCCTGGGCCGTCTCGTCTCGCGTCTGCAGGGCCGTAAGCAGGTGCAATACGTCATCGAAGGCAAGGTGCTCACCGATATCGGATTCCTCAGCAAGATTCCGTTCCGCCAGAGCGGCACGGTGGATTTGACGACGCTGAAGTGACGCAAGGCTATAGCCTGTGGGCTGTAGGCTGTAGGAGAAGGAAGACGCACACACCGCGCTCCGCCGAGGCTAGGCGGTGGCGGTCGTTTATCCGAGCAGGGACGCGTAGAGTCGCTCGTATTCGCCGGTCTGTTTTTCCCACGAGAAGTCCTGCGACATCGCGTTGCGTACGATCTGATTCCAGGTCTCCTGGTCCTTGTAGAGGTCCAAAGCGGTGTGAATCGCCCACTGCACGGCAGGTGCATCGAAATCGTTGAAGACGATGCCGGTGCCCGTGCGCGTCGCGGGATCCCACATTTGCACCGAGTCGGCCAGGCCGCCGGTCCTGCGCACGATGGGCACAGTGCCGTATTTCAGACTGTACATTTGATTGAGGCCGCACGGCTCGTACTGCGACGGCATCAAGAACATGTCGCTCGCCGCCTCGATCAGATGCGACAGCTCCTCGTTGTAGCCGCGATGAAAGGAGACGCGGTCGGGGAATCGGTGCTGCAGGCTCGCGAAGAAATCTTCGTAACGAGCTTCGCCGCTACCGAGCGCGACGAGCGCAACGTCGCGGCTCATGAGCACGTCGGGTAGCGCATCGAACAGCAGATCGAATCCTTTCTGGACCGTCATTCGCGACACGATGCCGATGAGCGGTGTCGACGATGCCACGGGCAAGTTCAGCCAATCGAGCAGTGCGCGCTTCGTGGCCGCCTTCCCCGATAGGTCGTCGATCGAATAGCGGTGCTTGAGGTAACGATCCGTCGCGGGATTCCATTCGGAGTAGTCGACACCGTTCAAAATTCCTACGACGCCGTCGCCGCGCGCGCGCAAAACCGTGTCGAGCCCGTGACCGCCGAGCGTCGTGCAAATCTCCTGCGCATAGGTGGGGCTGACGGTCGAGACGCGATGTGCGTGGCGGATGCCTTCGCGCAACCAGTTGAAGTCACCGCTCGAGTGCACGATCGGGTCGACGAGATCGCGGACGTCGGTGCCGACGTCGTAGAGCGTTGCGGCGGGGAAGAAGCCTTGATAGCCGATGTTGTGAATCGACAGCACCGTGCGCGCATTCGCGAACAGGCGGTCCCACGCATATGCCGACTTCAACAGCAGCGGCATCAAAGCCGTGTGCCAATCGTTGCAATGGACGATGTCCGGTGCGAAGACGAGCCGTTGGCAAGTCTCGAGGGCGGCACGTTGGAGCACGAGGAACCGCAAGTGTTCATCCGGAGCGTTCGTATAGATCGACGGGCGATCGAACGCGGCAGGGCAATGAATTAGATATAGCGGCACCGAGGAATCCGGCAGGCGCGCCTCGAGCACGGAGAAGCGATATCGGTGATCGCCCAACTGCAATTCGACGTGCTGCGCGGAATCGACGGGCGTCGCGCCGAGTGCCGACAAGCCGATGCTCGAATAGAGCGGCATGAACACGCGAATGTCATGGCCGCGGGCGTGCAAGTAGCGCGGGAGACTGCCGGCGACATCGGCGAGCCCGCCGGTCTTGGCAAGCGGAGCGACTTCCGAGGCGACGAAACAGATCCTAGGCATGCAACAAAGAGAACGACTCGTGCGCGGCGTGGCGTTGCCGGAGTCGGAACTTCAGTCCCTACCGGCACCTGCTCGGCCAGGCTCTTCGGGTGCGTTCTCGTCGTTTTCGTCGCGAGCGCCGGTCGGCTTCTGCGGGGACGGTTGGACGGGCGGCGGGCCGAAAGCTGCTAGAAGGCTTTCCTGCATCTTGCCCCAGAGCTCGAGATTGTGTCGCGTCAATTCGGACATTGCGGTGAGCGGTGCGCTCGTCATCATGCGCGCAAGCTGCGATTGCACGACTTCTTGCTGCCGCATGAAGGTCTCGACGCTTTTCTCCAAATACGTGCTCAAGAAACCTTGCAGCGAGTTGCCGTAGAAACGGATCAACGATTCCAGCAGCTGCGTCGACAGGATCGGTCGGCCGAACTGCTCCTGATCGGCAATGACCTGCAGCAGGATGAGTCGCGTGATGTCCTCGTTCGTCTTGTCCTCGATGACCTTCACGCGTTCGCCGGCGATCACCATGTTACGAATGTCGTCGAGAGTGATGTGCCGACTCTGAGACGCATCGTACAAGCGACGATTCGCGTACTTCTTGATCACTCGTTCTGCGCTCATGGTTGGCCTCTCGCCCGTGATTTCGCGCCCTTGCGAATCGCCGAATCCAGACCTGCTTCCGTAACTTTTCGGGCCGCTCGTCGCATCGAGCCGCCGGTTTCTGTGACAATAGCCGTTGGCGTCTCAGCCCTGCAGCGCCGCGCAAGCGACCCTAGGTGGACGGCGGCCTAACTGTAACGGCCGTCTTTTGGCACTGCAACACGAAGCTCGCCGACTGACATAACTCTGCGTTCGGACTCTCGTGGGTCTCACTGGAGCATGATGGATCGAGATACAGACTCGGGCGCTTGGATCGCCGATTGGATTGCCGAACAGCGGCGAATCTTGGCGGAGCAGTCCCGTGCTGCGGAGGCGCGTCAGCGCGATGGCGCGCGCTCGTTTGCCGCGGGCGCCGAGAACGAAGGCTCGAGCCGGCCGGCCGATGCGTCAGCCGCTCCAGAATCCGATTTGTTCAATGTCGGCTCGCTGCTCATGAGCGCTTGGACGAGCGCTCGCTTGTGGCAAACGCATTTCGCCGACCAGTTTGCCGATCTCTTGCGCCGTATACCGCCCGTCGGGCTGGTGCGCGAGCACACAGAAGCTTGGCGTGAACTGGCAGAGGCGCATGCCGAATGCACGCGGCTCGAAGGCAAGCTGCGGGAAGAACTAACCAAGGTTCAACTCGCTGCGCTCGATCTGTTGGAGAAGCGAGTGCGCGAACGCCCCAGCGAGGAGCCGATCGACGGCTTCCGCAAGCTCTACGATTTGTGGGTCGAGTGCGGAGAGCAGACCTATGCGGGGCTCGCACACAGCGAGGCGTATTCGAAGCTGCAGGCCGAGCTCGGCAACGCCTCGATGCGACTGAAGAACCGGTTGCAGACGGTGCTCGAGCATGCGCTCAAACACCTCGACCTACCGACCCGTTCGGAGCTCAACACGTTGCACAGACAAGTACGCGAGCTGCGGCTGCAGTTGGAGGAGCTGACGAGCGCTCCGCGGGCGAAGCGCCCGGCACGGAAGCAAGCCCGAAAAACACCGAAGGGGCGCAAGCGATGAGCTCGACGATCGACCACGACAGGATCGCTCGCGAGCTGCGCGAGTTCTCCGATCGAGTCGCGCGCGGCATTGCAGCGCTTGCAAGCGTGGGCGATGTGACGATCGGCGGCACGCCGAAGGACGAGGTGTTCGCGCTCGACAAGCTCAGGGTCTATCGCTATCGCCCGCTCGATTTGCTGCCGGGCGTCCGACGCGTGCGCGTGCCGGTGCTCATCTGTTACGCGCTCGTCAATCGGCCCTACATGATGGATCTGCAGCCGGATCGATCTTTGATCCGACGCCTGCTCGAGCGCGGAGTCGATGTGTATCTCATCGACTGGGGCTATCCCGATGGTGCCGATCGTTATCTCGAAGTGAGCGATTACGTGCTGCGTTATCTGCCGCGCTGTGTCGAGGCGGTCTGTGCGGCAAGCAATGCGGAGAAGATCAACCTGCTCGGTGTGTGTCAGGGTGGCACGTTGTCGCTCTGTTACGCCGCGCTCGAGCCGCGACGCATACGCAACTTGATCACGATGGTGGCGCCGGTGGACTTCCATACGCCGGAGAACCTGCTCACCAAGTGGTCGAAGCACATCGATCTCGAGCAGTTCGCGGCCGCAACCGGCAACGTGCCCGGCGAGATGTTGAACGCGCTGTTCCTCGCGTTGATGCCGTTTCGGCTCATGAGCCAGAAGTACGTCGACTTGATGGATCACATCGAAGACTTGAGCGCGCTAGAGAATTTCCTGCGCATGGAAAAGTGGATCTTCGACAGTCCGGACCAGCCCGGCGAGATGTTCCGGCAGTTCATGCAATGGTTCGTGAAGGAGAACCGGTTGGCGCTCGGGAAGCTCGAGATCGATGGTCGCCCCGTCGACCTGCGACGCATTACGATGCCGGTTCTCAATGTCTTTGCCAGCCAGGATCACCTCGTTCCGCCGTCGGCGAGCCGGCCGCTCGCGCGTCTGGTCGGGACGCGCGACTACACCGAATACGAGTTTCGGACCGGTCACATCGGCATCTATGTGAGCGGCTCCGCGCAGCGCGAGGTTCCCGAACGTATTGCCCGTTGGTTGCGCGAGCGCGATGCGCCGTCTCGCAGGCGCAAACGATGAGCCGACGGCAAAAGGCAAGAACCTAACTCGAAACGTCATGAGCAGCCGCGGGTTGCGGTGTTACCTGCGGGTGCGCAGTAGTTTTCAGAAAGGTCCTAGTTGACGCCTTCGTGCGTCACGCTCACTCTCCGCTACCTCATCTGCGACCAGAGACATACCCATGATCTACGACAACATCCTGGGCACCATCGGGCGCACGCCCATTGTGAAGATCAACCGGCTCGCGCCGGCGCACGTGACCATGTACGTCAAGTGCGAGTTCTTCAATCCGCTGAGCTCGGTGAAAGATCGCTTGGCAATCGCGATCATCGAGGATGCCGAGCGGCGCGGGGTGCTGAAGCCGGGACAGACCGTCGTGGAAGCAACGAGCGGCAATACGGGCATCGCACTGGCGATGGTGTGCGCTGCCAAGGGTTATCCGTTCGTGGCGGTCATGGTCGAGACGTTTTCGGTCGAACGCCGCAAGATCATGCGCATGCTCGGAGCGAAGGTCATCCTCACGCCGGCAGCTGAGCGCGGCACCGGCATGGTGCGCAAGGCCGAAGAGCTCGCCCGAAAACATGGCTGGTTCCTCGCGCGGCAATTCGAGAATGCAGCCAATCCGGAGTACCACCGCAACACGACCGGACCCGAAATATTGAGCGACTTCGCCGGCAAGCGGTTGGATTTCTGGGTGACTGGTTGGGGCACGGGCGGCACGCTGACGGGCGCGGGCGAGATGATCAAGAAGGCCCGGCCCGACGTGAAAATCATTGCTGCCGAGCCGGCCGCTGCTCCCTTGCTGTCGGGCGGCGAGTTCAAGCCCCACAAGATTCAAGGATGGACGCCCGATTTCGTTCCGGCAGTGCTCAACCGCACCGTTCCCGACGAAATCGTGACGGTCACAGACGAAGAGGCAATTCAGTCCGCGCGCAATCTTGCGAGCAAGGAGGGCATCTTCGTGGGCATCTCGTCGGGCGCGACTTTTGCAGCCGCTTTGAAAGTCGCCGAGAAGGCGCTGGACGGATCGGTGATCTTGGCGATGCTCCCGGACACGGGCGAGCGGTATCTCACGACTGCGCTGTTCGAGGGCATCCAAGATGCATCGGATGCGGAGCCCTGACCGCGAAGGCGGGCATGGTTGCAGTGCCGCACCCGCGGCGGGGGTAGCTGGCTTGGAATCCGCATGCAGCCCGCGCTGCATCGTGTTGAATTTACGATTCTTTACAGCTTGAAATGGGACATCGCCTCTAACGTGCGGTCAACTCTCGCCAAACGCGTAGAAGATTCGCAATTCGTCACGTCGGTTGCGGCGACTTCGGCGTATCGTGCGTTCCTAAGATTCGAAGCTCGGGCCCTGCGGCGGTGAGCGTCGACGGGGATTTTTGTTTTCATGATCGTGAATCTCAGAAGCATTGCGGTCGGGGTGGCTCTCGTCGTCGCGTTTGCCGGCCTCGGATGGTTCGCCATTTCCAATGGCGACTCGCCGGCACCGTCGTCCGCGCCCGTTGTAGGCGGCAGGCCGCAATCTTCGGCGCCTCAGGGTCCTGGCCGATTCGGTGGCGATGTGCCCGTCAATGTCGTCGCTACCCCGATCAAGCGCGTGCCGTTCACACAAGAAGTGGAGGCGGTGGGAACAGCCCGGGCGAACGAAGCTGTCGACATTACAGCGAAGTTGTCGAATCGCATCACGGCCATCCATTTCCGCGAAGGCCAGCAGGTCAAAGCGGGCCAGGTGCTCGTGGAGTTCGATAGCGAGCAGGCCCGCGCTACGTTGGCTGAGGCCGAAGCCGCATTGAAGGACAGCCAAAGCCAGTACAAGCGCAGCCGCGAGCTCTTTGCCACCAAAGCGCTTTCCGAAGCACAGCTCGATCAGATCGAGGCCACGCTGAAGGCCAACGAAGCGCGTGTGGCCGGTGCACGCTCGCAATTGAACGATACGATCATTCGTGCGCCGTTCTCAGGCCGCGTCGGGCTACGCCACGTCAGCGTGGGAAGTTACGTGAACCCGGGTACGGTGATCACGACCCTAGACGATACGAGCGTGATCAAGCTCGATTTCTCCGTGCCCGAGGTGTTTCTGTCGGGGCTGGAGGAAGGGTTGCCCATTACGGCCCGCACGTCGGCCTATCCGGACGTCGAGTTCAAAGGGCGCGTGGCGAGCATCGACAGCCGTCTCGATCCAGTCAGCCGCTCGATCGTGGTCCGTGCACACATCGACAATCCGGACGGACGCTTGCGGCCGGGCATGTTCTTGACCGTCAAAGTCATTCGTCCCGGAGCGCCGGCGCTCATGATTCCTGAGGAAGCCCTCGTGCCCGAAGGGAGCAAGAAGTACGTCTTCGTCGTCGTCGACGGTAAGGCCGTGCGCACGGAGGTGCAGACCGGCCGCCGACGTCCGGGGGAAGTGGAGGTCGTCAGCGGTCTCGCAGAGGGCGACCTGGTCGTCACCGAAGGCACTCAGAAGATCCGCGACGGCTCACCGGTGACGGTGGTGCAGGGCGTGTCGGGCTGAGCGCGAGCCTGAAGGTAGACGCGTTGCGCGCGGTTACCTGTTCGCCAGTCGCGGCGTTTTGTGTGTAGATTCCGCGGCGGTGCCGTCGTACATAGCCCTATCCGCTATCCCCAGCCGCCCAGGGCCTTGCGAAGCGCCTACTGTCGCCCCCGCCTTCAGTCTTCAGCCTTCAGCTGGCCGCGTATGCGGCAACAAAAAAGCCGGTGGGGGGAACCGCACCGGCTTGTCCAAAAAGCGCGATTTTCAAAGCGCGCTCTCGCAGGAGGACGTTCATTGAGACTCCAGCAAAGCGCGTTAGGTTCAATCCCAGAAATATTAAAAATTTGTGACCCGCCAGGGAGGTAGCGGCCGTCGCCGCGGGCCGACAGTGTAGGGGATCGTTGAGAAAAATCTAAAGATCGCCATGACCTTGTACGGCAAACGAGTGCCGTCGGTCGTTGGTAAGATCCTGGGTTATCGAAACTTTGGATCCCGTATGGCGCTGTCGCCCTACCAGCAGCTCGAACAAGAATTCCGTCGTCTCCATGCATTTCGCGGCGCGGCCAGCCTGTTGCGCTGGGACGCAGCCGTCATGATGCCCAGAGGGAGCGCCGAGCTGCGCGGCGAACAACTGGCTGCGCTCGAGACCGAGTGTCACGCGCTACTGACGTCGCCGCGTCTTTCCAGGTTGCTGGATCGCGCCGATGCCAATTCGCAGGGCCTGGACGAATGGCAACTCGCCAACCTGCGCGAGATGCGGCGCGAGCGCGACCATGCAATTGCAACGCCGCAAAGTCTCGTGTCGCGGCTGGCCAAAGCGACTGCCAGGGCTGAAATCAAATGGATCGAGGCGCGTGAGAAGAGCGACTTCAGCCTGTTCGCTCCGCACTTGGAGGAAGTGGTAGCGCTGTTGCGCGACAAGGCGGCATTGCTGGGAAAGGCCCTTAACCTGGACCCCTACGACGCCCTGGTCGACGAGTTCAGTCCGGGGCTGCGCAGCGACGAGATCGACAAGATTTTCACGACGCTCGGTCGGCGTCTGCCGAGTCTCATCCACGAGGTCATCGAGCTGCAGGCGCAACGGACGCCGCAAGAGATTTCAGGTCGCTTTGCACCCTCCAAGCAACGCCAGCTTGCCCTCGAGATCATGAAGGCGCTGGGATTCCCGTTCGACCGCGGACGGCTGGACGAGAGCGAGCATCCTTTCACGGGCGGGATTCCAGGCGACATTCGCATCACGACGCGGTTCAATCCTACGGCCCCCCTCACCGGACTCATGGGCATCCTGCACGAGTGCGGGCATGCGATGTACGACTTGGGGCTCCCCGAAAAATGGCGCGGCCAACCCGTCGGTGGAGACCGCGGCATGGCAATGCAGGAGAGCCAATCGCTGCTGCTCGAGATGGTGATCGGACGTAATCGGCCGTTCCTGCGCTTCTTGAAGCCGCTGCTGGACAAGGCTTTCGGTGTCAGCGGCCCCGAGTGGGACGTCGAGAATCTGTATCGATTGTTGATCCGTGTCCGGCGCAGCTTGATTCGAGTGGATGCGGACGAGGTGACTTACCCCGTGCACATCGTGCTGCGTTATGAGCTCGAGAAAGAGATCTTGCGCGGCGAGTTGAAGGTGAAGGATCTACCCGAGGCTTGGAACTCGCGCATTCAGGACCGACTCGGCGTGCGGCCAGCCAATGATGCGGAAGGCTGTCTGCAAGACGTGCACTGGGCCGTGGGCTCTTTCGGTTATTTCCCGTCGTACGCGATCGGCGCAGTGATCGCAGGTCAGCTCTACGAGAGCTTGCGCACAGCGCGCCCGAATCTCGACGAGGAAATCGCCGCCGGCGAGTTCAGCGGTCTGTTTGGCTGGTTACGCGAGAACGTCCACGGCCTCGGCGCGAGCTTGAGCACGCCGGACTTGATTCGCAAAGCGACCGGCAAACCGCTCTCCGCGTCGGCGTGGTTGAGGTATGTGGAGGGGAAGTATCTCGAAGAGTAGGGCGTGTGGCTCGGGGCTTGGGGCGTGGGGCCAGCAAGAAGGAAGGCTCATGATACGGCCGACCCTTCTTCACGGCAGAGCTCGTGGTAGCCTTTCTCGCTCTTTTCAACGGTAGCCACAGTCGTTTGCTGTCGCTTGGTATTCAGCCGTAGCCTTTTGCCCAAGCCCCAAGCCCCAAGCCCCAAGCCCCAAGCCCCAAGCCCCAAACGCAATGTCCTCTCTCCCGCACACCGCTTCGAACAACTTCAAACGACTGCAGGCGCACTTGCGCGGGCTGGTCGGTAAAGCGATCGAAGATTTCCGGATGATCGAAGACGGCGATCGCGTGATGGTGTGCCTGTCCGGCGGCAAGGACTCGTACACGATGCTCGACATTCTGCTGTCGCTGCAACGTTCGGCGCCGGTGCGTTTCGAGCTCATCGCCGTCAATCTCGATCAGAAGCAGCCCGGATTCCCTGCGCACGTCTTGCCGGAGTACCTCACCTCGCTCGGAGTGCCGTTTCACATCATCGAGCAGGACACTTACAGCGTCGTCAAACGCGTCATTCCGGAAGGCAAGACGATGTGCGGCTTGTGCTCGCGGCTGCGGCGCGGCGCGCTGTATCGCTTTGCGTCGGAAAACGGCATCACGAAAATCGCGCTCGGACACCATCGCGACGACATCGTCGAGACCTTGTTCTTGAACATGTTCTTCGGCGGCAAGCTCAAAGCGATGCCGCCGAAGCTCAAATCGGAGGATGGGCGTCACATCGTAATCCGTCCGCTCGCCTACGTGTCCGAGCGCGACATCGAACGTTACGCACGTGCGCGCGACTTTCCGCTGATTCCGTGCTCGTTGTGCGGTTCGCAGGAGAACATGCAGCGGGCCGAGATCAAGAAGATGTTGCGCGAATGGGAGCAGCGCTACCCAGGACGCACGGAATCCATTTTCTCGAGTCTGCGCAACGTCGTGCTTTCGCACTTGGCAGATCCGAGCGTGTTCGATTTCGGCGCTTTGCAGACCGACGCGCGTCCCGACAACAACAGCGGTTCGCGGTTCGATGAATAAGACGACTGTCGTGTTCTCCCACGGCAAGGACGGCGTGCCTTGGGGGCCCAAGATCGTCGCAATGTCCGAGGTCGCGCAGCGGCACGGTCTACGTGTGGAATCGATCGACTATCGAGGCATCGACGATCCGCTTGCTCGCGTCACGAAAGCACTCGAGTTCTGTCGTGCGCTCGATCGGCCGCCGATCCTGATCGGCTCGAGCCTTGGGGGTCACGTTTCGGCTGCGGTGTCGGCTCGGATCTCCACTCGCGCCATGTTCCTGCTCGCGCCGGCCTTCTTCATGAAGGGCTACGAGCAGTACACGCCGACGCCTGCGCAGTGTCCCGTTGCCATCGTTCACGGTTGGAACGATACCGTCGTGCCCGTCGACAACAGCATCAAGTTCGCGCGCATGTATCGCACCGAGCTCCACGTGCTCGATTCCGACCATCGGCTGACGAGTTGTATTCCGCAGATCTGCGAGCTGCTCGACGCGTTTCTTGCGCGCGTGCTACGTGCTTGAGGTCTGCGATTGCGGCGGCGGGAGGCGACGTAGCATCATCCGCGCGCACTCACCTGTAGAGGAGCCCGACATGACCGCTCATCGACCGTTGTCAGCGCTGCTCGTTTGCCTGGCGGTTGCAGCGTGTGGGGATAGCGAGCAGACCTCGGATCCGCTGCCGGTAAGCGAGACGGTTTTCGGTCCTGCGGTCGGTACGATGGACAGGGCGCGCGCGGTCGAGGATACGACGCTGCAGCACAAGCACGAACTGGATCGCGCGTTGGACGCGGCTGAAGGCAACCAGTAGTCAGCGGGCGAGTGTCGACATGCTCGCAGAACAGAACAACGAACACTGATGGCTGATCTTTCCGCTTGGGACCGCGTGCTGCTCGCGCTGTTGCGCCGGCCGCTGGCGCTCTGGGCGCGCCCGCACGTGCTGCCCGAGGACGTGAGCGCGCGTCTCGGCAAACAACCGCGCCCGATCGTGTACGTGCTCGAGATGCACGGCGTTGCCGATCTCATCGTTCTGGAGAAGGTGGCCGAATCGCATCGCCTGCCGTCGCCTTCGCAGGCGCTGAAGCCTCCGCTGCCGGATACGTGCGTGTTCTTTCTCGAACGCTTTGCGGATTTCTGGGGCGACCGCATCGACCGGCGCATCTCGGGGCCGCTTCGTCAGCTCGTACGCGCCGCGAGCAACGACAAGACGCTCGAAGTGGATCTGGTGCCCGTCAGCGTCTTTTGGGGACGCGCGCCGCAGCACGAGCGCTCGTGGTTGAAGTTGTTGCTCTCGGAGACGTGGGACAGGGTCGGACGCTTCCGCCGTTTTCTGTCCGTCATCGTCAACGGCCGCAATCTTTTCGTGCAGTTCGGCGAGCCGATCTCGTTACGCCAGGTCGTCGACGAAGGAGCGGATGCGTCGCGCGCCGTTCGACGCGTCAATCGCCTGCTGCGCACTGCGCTCAACCGTCAGCGTGCGGCCGCGATCGGTCCGGATCTGTCGCATCAGCGGACCATTGCGATCCAAGTGCTGCGTACGGCGGCTGTGCGTCGCGCAATGCGCGATGAGATGCGCGCGAAGAATCTTTCGCGCCGCGAGGTGCTGAAGGTTGCGCAGCAGTATGCCGCGGAGATTGCGTCGAACTATTCGCACATCGTCATTGCGGTGCTCGCGCGGGTGTTGCGATGGCTGTGGACGCGCATCTACGACGGCGTGGAGCTGCATCATTTCGAGCAGCTGCAAAAAATCAGCGAGGGCAACGAGGTGATCTTCGTGCCGTGCCATCGCAGCCATATCGATTACTTGCTGCTCTCGTACACGATCTATTTCCAAGGCTATGCGGTTCCGCACATCGCGGCCGGAATCAATCTGAACATCCCGATAGTGGGCGGCATCCTGCGCCGAGGCGGAGCGTTCTTCATCCGCCGCAGCTTCAAGGGCAATGCGCTCTACACCATGGTCTTCATGAAGTATCTCGGCCTGATGATGGCGCGTGGACATTCCATCGAGTACTTCATCGAGGGCGGCAGAAGCCGCACCGGACGGCTCCTGCAGCCGAAGACCGGCATGCTTTCGATGACGGTGCGGAGTTACTTGCGGGATCCTCGTCGCCCGCTCGTGTTTCTCCCGGTCTACTTCGGTTACGAGCGGCTCGTCGAAGGCAAGACCTACATCGGCGAGCTCTCCGGCAAGCCGAAAGAGAAAGAATCGATCATGGGCATGATCCGCGCGCTGCCGGCGCTTCGGAAACGTTTCGGCAAGGTTCACGTGAGCTTCGGCGAGCCGATTTACCTCGACGAACTGCTCAAGCAGCACGTGCCGGAACGGCAGCCTGGTACGGTCGAGCGGGAAGAGCGGCCGGCCTGGCTCGGCGGAGCCGTCAACGATCTGGCCGTGCGCATCATGAAGAACATCAATAGCGCGGCCAGCGTGACGCCCATCAATTTGCTTGCGCTCGCGCTGTTGGCGACGCCGAAACAAGCCATGATCGAAACCGATCTGGTGCGTCAGCTCGAGTTGTACGCATCGCTGCTGCGTCAGTACCCGTACTCGCCGCTCGTCAGAGTGACCGAGATGGACGGCGCGTCGATGATCAAACACGGCGAGCGCATGGAGGTGCTCGAGCGCGTTGCCCATCCGCTCGGCGACATCATCCGCATGAACGAGGAGAACTCGGTGCTGATGACGTATTTCCGCAATAACGTGCTGCACTTGATCGCCGTGCCCTCGCTCATTGCGTGCTGCTTCCTGAACAACCGTACGATGACGACGGAGGATATTCAGCGCCTGATGTGGCGTATCTACCCGTATGCGCGCGACGAGCTCTTCTTGCGTTGGGAGGAACATGAAGTTGCCGATGTCGTGATCGAGACCCTGGAAGATCTCGCCAATCACGGTTTGCTCGAGCGCATGGAAGAGGGCGATGCCTGGCAGCGTCCGCCGACCGGCTCGATGGAAGCAGTGCAGCTCTCGGTGCTTGCGCAGACGACGGTGCAGATGATCGAGCGTTATTACCTCGTCATCTCCGTGTTGCTGAAGTACGGCAGCGGTCGCCTGACGCAAGAAGCGCTCGAGTCGCAGTGCCGGCTCATGGCGCAGCGCATGTCGATCCTCCACGAGCTCAATGCGCCGGAATTCTTCGACAAGTCGCTGTTCTCGAACTTCATCGACCTGCTGCGCGACCGCAAAGTACTTACCGTCAACGCCGAAGGCCGGCTCGTCTTCACGGAAACGCTCGAAGCCGTCGCGCAGGATGCGCAGCTCGTTCTACACGAGCAGATTCGCAACAGCATCCTGCAGGTCACGCATCGCTGATCGGCGCGGCCGGTTCAAACCGGTTCGATCCAGCCTCGCTCGCCGCGAATGGCGATGCGCGTGTCCGTTGCTGCGCTGATGGCGGCCAAACGTTCGAGAATTCGTTGCGCATCTGCGCCGCGGGCGATTCTCGGCCGGCCGCGCGTCTCGTTTTGTCGCGCGGGATCGTCGCCGCGTTCGTTCAGTACGATCGGCACGATTTCGACCCGCGTCAGGCCATCCGCGAATTCGCAGTGCACGATGGCGCTTTCCCAGACTTCAGGCGGGTAGTGACCGATCTTCGTGCGCGAATGAAAGATGAGGCTGCCGAGTCCGTGGAAGATCGGCCGGCGACGATGAAATTCGATCGCACGAAGCAGGGGCGCGCCGTGACTGACGAACACCGTGGCGCCTGCATCGATGCAGGCACGCGCCCACTCGCGCGACCACGGCTGCACGATGCTCATGTCCTCGCCCCATTCGTGATTGTGGAGGTATGCGATCACGATGCGCGCGCTGCGGGCCGCGGTGCGAATGGCCTCGAGATTGCGCTCGGCATCTTCGCTGTTCAGCTCGAGGTTCGGGCCGAGGCGCAGCTCGTTGACGCCGGGTCGCGTCGCGGTGGCGGCGGCGCCTTCGCGAATCTTGCCCGTCGCCATCGCGACCAGCGCGACATCGCGCAGCGTCCCATGCCGTGAGGCTGCGGCGACGTTCTCGCCCGTGCCGGCGGAGGCGAACCCTTCCGCTGCGACGGCATCGCGCGTGGCCAAAATGCCGGGGGTGCCGAGATCCCAGGCATGATTGTTGGCGAGCGCGAGCAGCCCGAATCCCATCTGCCGCACGCAGCGCAATTCATTGACGCCGGCTACGTGCAGGAACTCGTTGTCGCGTGTCGGTGTGCCCGAGCGCGGCGTGCGGATGGGCGTCTCCAAGTCGCTGAACACGACGTCGCCGCGGCGCAATTCGCGCACGACCTCAACGAAGCCGTCGTAATTCGCCGCGCAGATGTCGTGCGCAATCAACAACTGTCCGCAAAAGGTGAGCCGACGCGTCGTGCTGCCGACGGCGAGCGCACAACCGGTCGAGCTCGCAAGCGCGCCGGCGCCTGCCAGACCGCCCAAGGTGAGCAATTGCCGGCGGGAAAGCGAGATCGAGCGCATGGGAGTGAGAGCCAAGTGTCGCTGGCGCCGATGCTAGCGGGAATTCCCGCGGGGCGCCCCCTCATGCACAGACGTATCAGCCTATGCTTGGTGCAGATAGTGTTGTTCGCCGAGCAGCCAGCTCTTACGCTTCCAGCCCCGCTCGTTCTGCTTCATTCGTCAATGTGACCGCGTTCATTGTTCGTCGCATTCTGCAGATGCTCGCAGTGCTTGCGGCGATGTCGGTCATCGTGTTCCTCGGTGTCTTCGTCATCGGCGATCCGGTCGAGCTGCTGGTGAATCCCGAGGCGACGCAAGCCGAGCGCGAAGCTGCCATCGCCGCCCTGGGGCTCGATCAGCCGGTCTGGCGCCAGTATCTGTCCTTCCTTGGCGACGCGTTGCGCGGCGATCTCGGCCGCTCGTTCGTTTTCAACGAGCCGGCGCTGCAACTTGTCGCGAGCCGCATCCCAGCGACGCTCGAGCTCGCGCTGACGGCCATGGCGATCGCTTTGCTGTTTGGTATTCCGCTCGGGGTGATCGCCGGCACCCGCCCGCACTCCCTTATCGGCCGCACGATTCACGGCGGGGCCGTGCTCGGCTTTGCGCTGCCGAATTTCTGGCAGGGGTTGTTGCTGATCATGGTGTTCGCGGTGCTGCTCGGATGGCTGCCGTCGGGCGGACGCGGCGAGACGGGGACCTGGTTCGGCATCGAAACCAGCTTTGCGACGCTCGACGGTCTGCGTCACCTGGTCCTGCCGGCGCTGAATCTCGCGCTGTTCAAGCTATCGCTGATCGTGCGTCTGACGGCGAGCTCGATGCAAGAAGCGCTCGCGAGCGATTACATCGAATTCGCGCGCGCGAAGGGTCTGCGGCCGCGGCGGATTCTCGGCGTCCATGCGCTCAAGAACGTCATGGTCCCGGTGGTGACGGTGGCGGGCCTCGAATTCGGGTCGCTGATCGCGTTCGCGATCGTTACCGAAACGGTGTTCTCCTGGCCGGGCATGGGCAAGTTGATCATCGACAGCATTACGGTGCTCGACCGGCCAGTGATCGTGGCTTATCTGCTGCTGGTCGTGCTGATGTTCATGGTCATCAATTTGATCGTGGACATTCTGTACAGCGCGATCGATCCGCGCGTGCAACTTGCGGGCTCGCGATGAACGTGTGGATGCGCCTCTTGTTCGCGACACGCAGCGGCACGATCGCCGTGATCGTGTTCGCTGCGATTGCGCTCGCTGCGATCGCAGCGCCGTGGATTGCCCCACAGAATCCATACGACCTCGCCGCGCTCGATCTGCGCGACGCACGCCTGCCGCCGGGATCCGTCGGTCCGAGCGGGCACGTGTTTGCGCTCGGCAGCGACGTGCTCGGCCGCGACGTGCTAGCCGCCATTCTCTACGGGCTGCGCATGAGTCTCGCGGTCGGGGTGACCAGCAGCGTGATCGCGCTCGCCATCGGCATGCTGCTCGGCTTGTACGCGGCGTACAAAGGCGGACGCATCGATTCGCTGTTGATGCGCCTCGTCGATTTGCAGCTGTCGTTCCCAACCATTCTCGTCGCGCTCATTCTGCTCGCGGTGCTCGGCAAGGGGCTCGAGAAAATCGTGCTGGCGCTCGTGCTCGTGCAGTGGGCGCTGTTCGCGAGAACGGCGCGCGCCGCGGCACTGACCGAAGTGCGCAAGGACTACATTGATGCCGCGCGCATTCTCAGGCTGCCCGAGTGGCGCATCGTGCTCGTGCATCTGCTGCCGAACTGCTTGCCGCCGGTGAGCGCAGTTGCGGCAGTGCAGGTTGCGCACGCGATTTCGCTCGAAGCCACGATGAGCTTCCTGGGCGTCGGCCTGCCGATCACCGAGCCGTCGCTCGGTCTGCTGATCGCTTCGGGCTTTCAGTACCTGTTGTCCGGCGATTATTGGATCAGTGTATTCCCTGGCGTGGCCTTGCTGTTGCTCGTTGGATCGCTGAACGTCGTGGCGGACGGATTGCGGGCGGCGATGAATCCGCGGCTCGAATCCGCGCGCGCCAAGCTGCCGCCGTTGTTGCCGGAGTCGGTGCAGAGCGCGCCGGCCGCAGAAGCGGCGCTCACCGTCGATCGGGTGACGACCCGATTTGCGAGCTCGCAAGGTCTCGTCAATGCGCTCAACGGCGTGAGCTTGACGCTACGCCGCGGCGAAGTGCTCGGACTCGTCGGCGAATCGGGTTCGGGCAAATCGGTGCTCGGTCGTTCGATCATGGGGTTGATCGCGCCGCCTGGACGCATCGTCGGCGGCGACATCTGGCTCGGCACGACTTCGCTCACGGCGCTGACCGAGGAGCAACGCCGCGCGCTGCGCGGCAGCCGGATGGCGATGGTGCTGCAGGATCCGCTGACCTCGCTCAATCCGGTGCTGCGCATCGAGACGCAGATGATCGAGACGATTCTCGCGCACGAGAACGTCTCGAAAGAGCAGGCGCGCGCTCGCGCACTGCGGGCGCTCGAAGCCGTCGGCATTCCCGCGCCGGAGGAACGGCTCAAGTGCTACCCGCATCAGCTGTCCGGCGGTATGCGGCAACGCGTCGCGATCGCCATCGCGCTCTTGAATCGTCCCGACGTGCTCATCGCCGACGAGCCGACCACGGCGCTCGATGTCACGATTCAGAGTCAGATCCTCGCGCAGGTGCAACAGCTCGTGCGCGAGACCGGCACGGCAATGATTTGGATCACGCACGATCTCGGCGTGGTTGCGGGTCTCGCTGACCGCATTGCTGTGATGTATCTCGGACACATCGTGGAGATCGGTCCGACGCAGCAGATTCTGAGCGCGCCGGCGCATCCGTACACGGCCGGTTTGCTGGCATCGATTCCATCGCGCAACGAACGCGGCCAGCCGTTGCAACAGTTACGCGGCTCGACCCCGTCGCCTGTCGGTCTCCCGCCAGGCTGTGTCTTTCGCAATCGTTGCGACCGCTCCTCGCCGCGCTGCGAGCAGATGCCTGAGCTCCTAGGCACGACGCGGCAAGTGCGGTGTTTCCATCCGCTCGAGGAGGCGACATGACGGCGCACGTGCTGCTCGAGGTGAACGAGGTTTCGCGCACGTTCGCAACGCGCAGGGATTTCGCGGCCAAGCTTGCCAGCCTGCTCGGCGCGGACAAACCGGTGCCCGCCGTGCGCGCGTTGGATCGCGTGTCGCTCACGGTCGCAGAGCGCGAGGTCGTCGGCGTCGTCGGCGAGAGCGGCTGCGGCAAGTCCACACTCGCGCGGATCATTATCGGTCTGCTAACGCCTTCGAGCGGCACCGTGACGTACAAGGGCCGGCCGGTGCACGCGGGCGAAGCGCAAGCGCCGCTCGATATTCAGATGGTGTTTCAGGATCCGACGGCGAGCCTGAATCCGCGGCGGCGCGTTGCCGAGCTGTTGCTCGAGGCGCCGCTCGTTCATGGCCTGTGCAAACCCGAGGAGGCGGAAGATCTGCTCGCCTCGCTGCTGCGAAGCGTCGGTTTGGATCCCGCCGTCGGGCGGCGTTTCCCGCACGAATTTTCCGGCGGTCAGCGGCAGCGTCTAGGCATCGCGCGCGCATTGGCCGTGCAGCCGCAGTTGCTGGTCTGCGACGAGCCGGTGGCCGCGCTCGATGTCTCGGTCCAGGCGCAAGTGCTGAACCTGTTCATGCAATTGCGGGCCGAGCGTGGACTTGCCTACTTGTTCATAAGTCACGATCTAGGCGTCGTGCGCCATCTGAGCGACCGCGTAGTGATCATGTATCTCGGCCGCGTCGTCGAACAGGCCACGACGGAAGAGCTGTTCGCCCGGCCGAATCATCCGTATACGCGCGCCTTGCTCGAATCGGCGCCGAAGGTCGATGCGCGCACGACATTCCAGCCGATTCGCGGCGAGATCCCGTCGCCGCTCGATCCGCCGCCGGGTTGTCATTTCCATCCGCGCTGTCCCTTCGCGAGCGAGCGTTGCAAGCGCGAGCGCCCCGAACTCGCCGAGATCGCGCCCGGACACTGGTCTGCGTGTCATTTGAATTCGGGGGGCGCATGAGATTCGCCTGGGCGCATCTATGCGCGTTGTTCCTCTTCGTCGCGGGCGCGACCGCGGAGGGGCATGCCTCGCACCTCGTGATCGCCGTGCGTGCCGAGCCGAACTCGATCGATCCGCAATTCTCCGCGGTCGGCACCAATCAGGCGACGGCGATGCACATGTTCGACACGCTGTTCACGCGCGATGCGGATCTGAAACTGCAGCCCGCGTTGGCGCTCGAGGCGCAGCGCGTCGATGCACTGACCTGGCGGCTGAAGCTTCGCCCCGGCGTGCGGTTTCACGACGGCACGCCGTTCGATGCCGAGGACGTGATTTTCAGTCTGACGCGCGCACGGCACGTGCCGTTCAGTCCGGCCTCGTTCGCCGGACGCGTGGCGAAGATCGCGCGAATGCGTGCCGTCGATCCGCTCACGGTGGAGATTGTGACGACGGAACCCGCGCCGCAGCTCATCACCGATCTGGCGACCGTGTTCATGATTCCGAGCGAGCTCGGCGAATCGGTGACGACGGCCGAGTTCAACGACGGGCGCGCTGCCATCGGCACCGGCCCGTGGCGTTTCGTACGTTGGTTGCGCGGCGACCGACTCGAGTTGGAGCGCAATCCCGATTACTGGGGACCGCGACCGCAATTCGAGCGCGTGACGATTCGGTTCATCGTCAGCGATGCCGCGCGTGTTGCCGCACTGCTCTCGGGTAGCGTCGATCTGATCGATGCCGTACCGCCGGCCGACTTGGACGGTATGCGCAGTCACGCCGAGCTCGTGCTCTGGCAGATCCCGACGGTGACGTTCCTTTATCTTGGTCTCGATGTCGCGCGCGACGACAACCCGTCGATCAAGACGCCGCGCGGACAGTCATCGCGCAACCCGTTCAAGGATCTGCGCGTGAGGCAGGCGCTCGCTGCAGCGATCGATCGCAAGCTGCTCATCGAGAAGATCCTGTCGGGCTCGGGCGTGCCGGCGAATCAAATGATGCCCGCCGGGACATTGGGCTTCGATCCGACGATTCCGCCGCTCGCGTACGATCCAGAACGCGCGCGCGCCTTGCTGGCCGAAGCGGGCTGGCCGAACGGTTTCGAAGTCACGCTCGCCACGCCGAACAATCGTTACTTGAACGATGCGCTCGTTGCGCAGGCCGTCGGTTCGATGCTGGCGCGCATCGGCCTCAAGGTGCACATCGATGCGATGCCGCGCAACGTGTTCCTGCCGCGCGCGACACGGCGCGAATTCGGTCTGTTCTTGTACGGCTTCGGCTCGGTGACCGGCGAATCGCTGATCGGCATGCGTTCGGTGTTGGGCAGCGTCGATCCGAAACGCGGTTCGGGAACATTGAACCGGGGCGGCTATTCGAATCCCGTGCTGGATGCAGCGCTGCAGCGCGCTGCCGCTGCCAATGCCGATGACGAGTTGGCGGTCAATCTGCAGGAAGCGGCGCGGCTTGCGGCTGCCGACATGCCGCTCATTCCGCTCTACCACCAGGTCGCGACCTGGGCTTCGCGCGCCCATCTGCAACTCGTGCCGCGGCGAGACGAGCGCACGCTCGCGCACAACGTGACCTCCTTGGAGAAGAATAGATGACATTGCCTCGCGGCCCGTTCGAGGTTCGTGTGTTGAACGACGTCATGGTGCCCATGCGCGACGGCGTACGCTTGGCCACCGACGTGTACTTGCCGGTCGGGCCGGCGAGCGTGCCGGCGCTGCTCGAGCGCACGCCTTACGACAAGCGGGGAGCCAATCACGCCGACATCACCTGCACGCACACGACGCCGTACGCCAAGCCCGAGATCGCGCGCTATTTCGCGAGTTACGGCTATGCGTACGTGCTGCAGGATTGCCGCGGCCGTTACGGCTCGGAAGGCACTTTCTCGAAGTACGTCGACGAGGCGAACGACGGTTTCGACACGATTCGCTGGTTGATCGAGCAACCTTGGTCCGACGGGCGCGTGGGTACGCTCGGTCTGTCTTACTGCGCGCACGTGCAGGCCGCCGTCGGGTGTCTTGCGCCGCCGGCGTTGCGCGCGCAGTTCCTGGATTCCGGCGGATTTTCCAGCGCCTATCACAGCGGTGTGCGGCAGGGCGGCGCGTTCGAGCTCAAGCAGGCGACGTGGGCGTACAAGCACGCGCTGCTCAGTCCGGCAACGGCCAACGATGCGGCGCGGCGCGAAACGCTGCAATCGCAAGACATCGTTGCCTGGTTTGCGCGCATGCCTTGGCACCGCGGCGATTCGCCGCTCACCGCGGCGCCCGAATACGAGGCGTATCTGTTCGATCAGTGGGAGCGCAGCGAATTCGACGATTACTGGCGGCAGATCGGTCTGTATGCCGCGGGCTACTATGACCGGTATGCCGACGTGCCCATGGTCCACATGTCGAGCTGGTACGACCCGTACTCGCGCACGGCCAGCGAGAATTTCCTGGGCCTGAAGCGAGCGGGGCGCGGCGATCCGTATCTGATTCTCGGGCCGTGGACGCACGGGCGGCGCAGCGTGACTTACGCGGGCGACGTCGATTTCGGTCCGCAATCCACGTTCGATGCCGAGTTCGGATCCTTCTTCGACGTGCGGCGCCGCTGGTTCGACTACACGTTGCGCGGCACCGGCTCGAATCCGTTTGCGAAAGGCAAGGTGGCCGTTTTCGTGATGGGCGGCGGTACGGGAGCACGCAACCTGGACGGGCGTTTGGACCATGGCGGCTACTGGCGCTGGGCCGAGACGTGGCCGCTGCCGGAAACGAAGTACACCCCCTTGTACCTGCATGCGGGCGATCGCCTGCAGTTTGCGCCGCCGACCGAAGCGGAAGCGCAGCGCAACTTTATTGCCGATCCGGACAATCCGGTGCCGACGATCGGCGGCGCATTGACGTCGGGCGAGCCGGTCATGCGCGCGGGTGCGTTCGACCAGCGCGAGGATCCGCGCTTCTTCGGCTGCAAGGTCCCCGGGCGCGCGCTTGCCGACCGGGAGGACGTGTGCGCGTTCGTCACCGAGCCGCTCGCCGAGGACATCGAAATTGCCGGGCCGCTGAGCGTGCGACTGTGGGTCAGCTCCGACTGTCCGGACACCGATTTCACGGTCAAGCTGTTGGACGTCTACCCGCCGACACGGGACGACCCGCAAGGCTTCGCGATGAACCTGTCGCACGGCATTCTGCGGATGCGTTACCACCGCTCCTGGGAGCGCCCGGAGCTGCTCGAGCCCGGCCGGGTCTACGAGGTCGTGATCGAGATGTTCCCAGTCGCGAACCGATTCCTGCGCGGTCATCGCATCCGGCTGGACATTGCCGGCAGCAATTTTCCGCATTTCGACTTGAATCCGAACACCGGCGAGCCGCAGGGCAGCTGGCAGCACAAACGCGTGGCGCGCAACTCGGTGTGGATTGGCCGCAACCGGCCTTCGCACTTGATCTTGCCCATCGTCGGCCCGTCGGCAGAGAATCGGAGTTCCGCCGCTAAGGGTTAGGACTCTTTCTCGCGCACGCCCATCGTGAAGATCAATCTACGCGGGCTGGAAAGCTTTCGCGAAATCATGCGCACGGGCTCGGCGACGGCCGCGGCGCGTCAGCTCGATCTGAGCCAACCGGCCGTGAGCCGTCTGATCGCGCAGCTCGAAAGCGAGCTGGGCTTCAAGGTCTTCGATCGCGTCAAAGGGCGGCTCATTCCCACGCAGCAAGGACAGCTCCTTTACGAAGAGGTCGATCTCGCGTTCTTGGGATTGGAGCGCGTGCAAACGGTGGCGCGCGACGTCCAGCAGCTCAATGCCGGCCAACTGCGCATCGTCGCCCCGCCGAGCTTCGCGGAGGGTCCGCTCGTGGACATCATCCGCAATTTCATGAAAGAGCATCCGAAAGTGCGTGTGGTGCTCGATTCGAATTCGCGTGCGGCGACGCTCAACATGGTAGCCACGCGTTCGGTGGATTGCGGGTTCGGCAAGCTTCCCATCGACTATCCCGGCGTGCGGACGCGGCCGCTCGTGACGAACGAGACGGCGTGCGTGCTGCCGCTCGGGCATCGGCTGGCGCGCAAGCGCTACGTGAGCGCGGCGGATCTGGCGAACGAAGAGCTGGTGATGATCGGTCGCGGCAGCGACACGCGGCTACGGATCGAGAGCGCGTTGAGCGAGGCCGGCGTCGTGCCTCATGTGCTGCTCGAGACCCACAACGTCGGCGCGGCGTGTGCGTTCGTGGGCGCGGGCGTCGGCATCTCGCTGGTGAACGACATGCTGGCGCAGGCGTATCGCGCGCGAAACATCGAACTGCGGCCATTCCGTCCGCAGATCCTGCATGAGTACGTGTTCATGACCTCGAGCAGCGTGCCCGAGTCGCCGCTGACGCAGGCGTTCTATGAGAGCTGCCGCAAGGCGCTGAAGCGCTACGACAGAAAGCCGGCGCGTTGAACGCCGGCGCAACTCCCCCGGCACGAGGCCGGGGGAGGACGCTGACCCGATTACAGCTTCGCCGACAGCCGCAAGAAGTAGTAGCGGCCGCGCACGTCGTACGTGTAGATGTCGAAGTTGATCGGATTGTTGGCGCGCGAGATCGGCGGCATCTCGTCGAGCACGTTGTCGATGCCGAGCGTCACGCTGGCGTTGAGCCGGTCGAACTTATAGCCGAACTGCAGATCGTGATAGATCACGTCGTCGGTACGGCCGCCGTTCAACGGATTGTTCGGCACGTCGGTGGAGCTGCCGATGTATCGAGCCTTCCAGCCTGCGTTCCAAGCATCGCGCTCCCAGCGCAACGAGGCATTGGCCTTCCAGTGCGGATAGGTCGAGCGCGGCGAGGAGCCGGTGCCGGCAAACTCATCGCGCACCACGCTGCCGTCGGGCTGCGGTACGAAGTTCGTGAAGTGGAACAACCGCGAGCCGTCGAGCACGGTCGTGAAGCGGCCGATCGACGTATCGAGCTCGTAGCGCATCGTCACGTCGAGGCCCTCGACCTCGGTGCGGCTGAAGTTCAGCACCGCCTGGCGCAGATTCAGCACTTCGCCGGTCGTCATGTCGCGCTCCACCAGCGAGCAGTAGGCACCCGCGAGCTGTGCGCAGAGCGTCACGATCTGTTGCGCCGACTGTGCGGCGATCGCGTTGTCGATTTCGATGCGATACCAATCCGCGGTGAGCGACAAGCCAGGTGCCCAGCTCGGCGTATAGACCAAGCCCACGCTATAGGTATCCGCCGTCTCCGGTTCGAGGTTCGGGTTGCCGCCGATGGTGCCCTTGAGTGTACCGGCGCCGAACTGATTCTGGTTGTACGTGCTCGGGATGCCGGCGCAGCCGGGCAGACCGGCGCCGCCGCCGTTACACGGGTCGACCGCTTGGAACGTCGTTTGGCGCGAGCCTTGATACAACTCGAGAATCGATGGCGCACGGAAGCCTTCGGAGAACGTGCCGCGGATCATCACGTCGGCAACGGGACGCCAAGCCAAGCCGAGTTTTGCCGTCGTCGCGTCGCCGAAGGTCGAGTAATCCGAGTAGCGCAGCGCCGCGCTCAGATCCAACGAATGGAAACCGGGCACGTTCGCAAGCAGCGGCACGGCCACTTCGACATAGGCTTCCCACAGGTTGTACTTGCCGCTTGTGGCTTCGCGCGTCGACGCCGTCGTGCGAGTTTCGTTGACAATGAACAACGGATCCGAATTGACGTATTCGTCAGGCCGGTCGTAAGCCCCCTCTTCGCGCCACTCTAAGCCCGCGGCGATGCCCACTTCGCCTGCCGGCAACGAGAACAGCCCGCCCGAGATGTTGAAGGCGACGTCGGTCTGCTCGGTGCCGTTCTCGTTGTAATTCGTGAACCGAATGTAATCGGCCATTTCCGGCGTCATGACGCCGAAGATGTTGAGCGGCACGCAGTTGTATTGCGCGCAGCGGTCGTTCGGGCCGAGCGCGAGCGCCACGCGGTCCAGATCGACCTGGTTGTAGGCGATGAACTGGGCGTCGTTCTTCGAGTGCGAGGCGAAGAAATCCCAGGACCAGGTTCTGTCCGCCGCTGCGAAGGAGCCGTCGAGGCCGGCCGCAATGCGCTTGGTCCGGACGTGCTGGACGTTGTCGCGGTTGCCGACCTCCACGGGCATGCGCTGGATACGCAGCGAGTTGCCGCCGAATGCGACGCCCCACGGGTTGTACGGGTGATCGGCCGGAATGGTGATTCCGTACGTGCCGCGCAGATCGAGCAGCACGGGCGAGAAGAGCTGATCCGAATCGCGGTTGTTGTACAACAGCTCGATGAAGCCGCTCACGTCGTCGCTGAAGTCGTAGGCCAGCCGGCCGAACAGACCGTAGCGCTCGCTCGGGCCGGTCGCATAAATGCCCTGCGCTTGCGTGTTGTAGTAGTCGGCGGGCAGCGTGGCGACGCGGAAGTCGGCCGGGGACGTGCCGGCAGCGCCGGGAATACGCGTCAGCGGCGCCGACGACGTGGAAACGCCGGGCAACACGAAGAGACCGCGCGGGCTGTTCGGCGGGCTCGTCGGCGCGACCGACGCAACGGCCGTGAGGGAGCGATCCATCGTCAGGATCGGATCGGTGTTCACGTAGCTCGCGGAGAAGAGCACGGAGGCGCGCCCGAAGCTGTGGCCGATCGCGAGATCCGCGCTCAACGTCTCGCCGTCGTCGCGCGAGGTCTGGCCGTAGTTGAGGCGCGTCTCGATGCCGTCGAAATTGCGCCGTGTGCGAATGTTGACGACGCCGGCGATTGCGTCGGCGCCGTAGATCGCCGAGGCGCCGTCCTTCAGCACTTCGATGCCGTCGACGATGCCGAGCGGAATCGTGTTGAGGTCGACGAAGTCGCGGAACGAGCGGCCGCCCGCCGCATTCACCCAGCGATGGCCGTCGACCAATACCAGCACGCGGTTGCCGCTGCCTTCGGCGCTGCCGAGATAGCGCAGGTTGATGGAGCTGACGCCGAAGGACGTGCCTTGCGTACCGTTCGAGTTCAGGCTGACGCCGGCGCCCGGCAGCTCTTGCAGCAGCTCACCGACGGACTGAGGCGCGGCGAAAGCAATGTCATCGGCGGTCAGTGTGGTCAAGGGACCAACCGACTCGGTATCCAAACGCGCGATGCGCGAACCGGTCACGGTGATTTCTTCGACGACGTTGGAAGCGGTGTCTTGCGCGTACACCGTGACCGGCAGCGCCGCAGCCAAGCCGGCAAGCAAGGCAGTCTTGCTCATTTGCCTTCGCACGCTGCGGCAGGAACGGGTGGAGTGAAGGTCGGTGCACAAATACATGGATCGTGATCTCCGGGCTCGTTGATTTTGTTGATGCTGCGGTAAGCGTTTTCGTCGAATGGCCGCGGGTCCGCACTTGCGGCGGCGTGACCGCTTCGAATTCGCGACTCGGCGTTCGAGTGAGTCTTCACGCGGACGGCCGGTCGGTCTCCCTCAGGCCGCAATGTAGGAACGAGCTCGCGGCGGGGGCAAGATTATTGGTCGGTGGCATCGACCCATAAGCTGGCGGTATGGGAGCGACAAGCGTCCGATCTGCCGCGTAAGCTGTGGCGGTTTCGCACGGATTAACGTTTCGACATGCGCGTTTTCGTTGGTGTTCTCTCGATCGTTGCCGCTCTCTGCGCGCCGACGTGCTTCGCGCAGTCGTCGCTCACGCTCATCTACGCCGGCCAGGTGCTCGAGCATCCCGATCGTCCGCCGCGCGGTCAATCGACGCTGGTGATTCGTGACGGCCGCATCGTCGAGATTCGTGCGGGCTTCGCCGATGCCGGCGACTTCCCCGATGCGAGGATCGTTGAGCTGCGCGACCGCTTCGTATTGCCCGGACTGATCGACACGCACGTGCATTTCAATACGAGCAATTCAGGTCAGCGCGCCTTGCTGGATCGCGTGACGCTCGACGTGGCCGATTTCGCTTACGAGGCGGCGTGGCTCGCGCGCAAGACGCTCGAGAGCGGTTTCACGACGGTGCGCATTCTAGGCAACCCCGCGGGCGTGACGCTCGCGCTGCGCGATGCGGTGGCTGCCGGCAAGGTGCCCGGTCCGCGTATCGTCGATGCGGGCCGCGCGCTCGCCACGACGGGAGGCTCCGGCGATCCCGCAGTCGGCTTGAACGACGCCATTGCCGAGCACCTGAATCAGGATGGCGTTTGCGACGGTCCGGACATGTGCCGCCGGGCCGTGCGTCAGCAGGTTCGTCGCGGCGTCGATTGGATCAAGGTCAAAGTCACCGGGGGCGTGAACAGTCGCAGCTCGGTCGGTGTGGGGGCGCAGATGTTCGCCGATGAAGTGCGTGCGATCATCGAAACGGCGCATCTGTACGGCAAGAAAGTTGCCGTGCACGCGCATGGCACCGACGGCATCAATCTCGCGCTCGAGCTGGGCGCCGATTCGATCGAGCACGCGACGCTGCTCGACGATCGTAGTCTCGAGCTGTTTTGCCGTTCCGGCGCTTACATGGTTCCGACGCTGTCGACGGTCAACAGCTACATCGAGCGTCTGGCGAAGGATCCGGAGCAATACACGCCCGAGGTTCGCGAAAAAATCGAATGGCGAATCAACGTGGCCGGCGAAGCGTTCAAGCGTGCGCTCGCCAAAGGGGTCAAGATCGCGTTCGGTACGGACGCAGGTGTGTCCGAACACGGCCGCAACGCGCAGGAATTCGAGCTGATGGTGAAGTTCGGTATGTCGCCGCAAGCGGCGCTGAAAGCTGCGACCGTGAACGCCGCGGATCTGCTCGGCTTGGCAAGCGAGATCGGCTCGCTCGAGCGCGGCAAACGTGCCGATGTGATTGCGGTTGCCGGCAATCCGCTGCAGGACGTGACGGTCCTGCAAAATGTCGTCTTCGTGATGAAAGACGGCGTGATCTGGAAACAGTAGCTCATCGCGCCGATCGCATTCCATCCGCTGCGGGGATTCACATAGCGCGCAATCGCGGGATCTGCGCTAGGCTGCGCTGATATCCGGCCTGCCGAGTTTCGGGTGCATGCCGGAACGGAGCGAGAAAAATGCGCAGCCCTTTGCTTCACGTGCGACTGATCGCCGTCTGCTTGTTGTCTTGCGTCGGCGTCTCGGTGCGATCCGAAATCGATCTGACGACGGCGACGCCTCGCATCGAAGCGGGCGCGTCGCTCACGCTCGAGCTCATCGTGACGAACGGCGAGAGCGAGCCACTGTCGATCGAAATCCCCGAGCTCGTTCACGTGCGGCTCGAAACGCAGGAGCACGTGAGCCTCGTCGAGTTTACGCCCGGATCCAGCGGCCCGCTCGTGGTTGCGCCGAATGCGTTCGCGAAGGTCCCGCTGACCGGACGAATTCCGGACGGCACACAGGGCGTCGGCATGCTCACGCCGACCGGATTGGCGACGAACGGGGTGCTCGTGCAGATAGCGCCGCGCACGGACTCGACGCGCGTTGCAGGGACGGATTCGTTCGAGGATCAACCCGAAATCAGCTCCGCGCTCGTCGACAAACCGCCGCCGCTTGCGGTGTCGGTCTACGAGCCTGTGTATTTCATCGTCGGGGGCGATGGCGGATTGAATGCGAAATTCCAGATCAGCTTCCGCTATCGACTCTTCGATGGCGAAGGGCGACTGGCCGACAGGCTGCCATGGATCGACGACTTGTACTTATCGTATTCGCAAACTTCTCTTTGGGACCTAAACGAGTTGTCCAAACCGTTCCGCGATTCGAGCTATCGCCCGCGGTTGTTCTTCGCGAACTACGATCTGGGTAGGGCGCTCGACGGTCGGCTGCGTCTGGGCGTCGAGGCCGGCGCCGGCCACGAATCGAACGGCAAGGACGGCGACGCCTCGCGCAGCTACAACATGTTCTATGTGCGTCCGACGCTGACGTTCGGCGATCCGGATGGATTCAATGTGTTCGTCGCGCCGTTGATTCACAACTATGTGGCCGACGACGAGAATCCCGACCTGGCCGATTATCGCGGCTACATCGATTGGCTGTTCGGCGTCGGCAGTAAAGGCGGTTTGAATTTCTGGGCGCAGTTGCGCAAGGGCAAGCGCAGCAGTTACGGCAGCGTCGAGCTCAATCTTTCCTACCCGCTGTCGAAGCTGAGCGGCGGCGATCTCACCGGGTGGCTCATGCTGCAGTACTTCGGCGGCTACGGCGAAAGCTTGCTCGATTACAACCAGAAGCTCGATTCGCAGTTGCGATTGGGAATCGCAGTGGCGCTCTAGCGCGCGCAATTGAAATTAGGAATTGAGAATTGAGAGCTGGGACGGCATTGTCACGGCTCGGTCGTTCTGGGCGTCAGATCTGCGATCTGAATGCCCCCAGTCGAAGGCGAAGAGCGCAAGGGCCGCGCACCTTCCATTCTCGATTTATCTGTTCAGTCCTCGATGCTGCGCCTCGCTTTCTTGATCCGGCTTCGCTGCTTCTTCTCCGCGAGGCGCCGCTCCTTCGAGGCGCGGGTCGGTTTGGTCGGTCGGCGCACTTTCGGTTCGATGCTCGCTTGCTCGATCAACGCGTGCAGGCGTTCGAGGGCATCGCGTTTGTTCTGTTCCTGGGTGCGGAAGCGTTGCGCGGTGATCACGATGACATCGTTGCTAGCAAGTCTTCGTCCGGCCAGCGTTCGGAGCCGGGTGCGAACCCGATCGGGCAGGGTGGGCCATGCATTCAGGTCGCAGCGCAACTGCACGGCCGTGGCGACTTTGTTGACGTTCTGACCTCCCGGACCGCCGGCGCGGATGAAGCGCAGCTCGAGCGCCGATTCGGGTGGAGCGAAGCTCACGGCTCGTAAGCGACGGGCGAGCGGTCCTTCTTCATTTCGAACACGACCTCGCGTTGCGCCACTGGAATGGTGATGCCGTGCTCTTTGAAGAGGCGCCAGATCGCGCGATTGACGTCGGAGCGAACGTTGTTCACGCCTTCTTGCGGATCGGCGATCCAGAAACGCAGCTCGAGATCGAAGCCATAGTCGTTGAAGCCCATCATGCGCGAGACCGGCGCCGGATCGCGCAAGATGCGCGGATGTCCGTCGGCTGCTTTGAGTAACAGGGACATCGCAAGCTCCGGATCGTCCTTGTAGCTGACGCGCACCGGCAGTTTCAGACGGACGCGCGGATCGGTGTAGCTCCAGTTGATCACCGAATTCGTGATCAAGGTGTGATTCGGGACGAGCGTTTCGACACCGTCGCGATCGCGCACGACCACGTAACGGCCGCGCAGCTCTTGCACCCAGCCGAAACCTTCGGTGCTCGTGCCCGGCATACCGGTGAAGCTGATGACGTCGCCGGGTTTGATGGAGCGGTCCATCAACAGCACGAAGCCGGCAATGAAGTTCGCGACGATCGCCTGCAGGCCGAAGCCGAGACCGACACCGATCGCACCGGTGAGGACGTTCAAGGTCGTGAGGTCGAGACCTGCGGCATTCAGTCCCAACAGGATCGACAAGGAAATCAGGAAGGCCTGCGAGAACTTCGCAATGCCGATCCGCATGCTGAGCGCGAGGCCCTGCATGGCCATGAGACGTCGCTCGAACCATCGCGCGAGCCAGACCGCAACGAGAATGAAGGCGCCGACCGTGAACAGCACCTTCAAGACCGACCACAGCGTGATCTTGCCCCTGTCGGTACGGACGCCGACGCTGTCGAGCGCTTGCACGACGGGATCGAACCAGCCGAGTACGTGAAGCGCGAGCACGGCCCAAATCACGAACGTGATGAGGTTGCCCCAGCCTTTCGTGCGATTGCCGAGCGACAGGCGCACGAGGAACACGGCGAGCCGGATCAATAACAGCAATCCGGCGAGACTGATCGCGTGATCCACGATGCTGCTTTCCGCCTCGAGCGCGTGCAGTACGCCGCCGAATGTGGCGATCAAGACGAGCGCCGCGACGTGTGGGCTGACGATGAGAACGGCTTCCGTCAGCCGCGCTTGCAAGCCGGTTTCGGAGACGGCGAGTTTGGCTTTCTCGGTGGAGCGGACCTGGCGGCCGAACCACCACGCGAGCAGGATCGAGATCGCAATCGCACCGAGTTGCAGCAAAGCCTCGGGTGCGAGCAGGGCTTCGATCTGGCGGCTGAGCTTGGCGAGCAGTTCCTGCATGAGGAGGCGGCGTTAGCGCTAAACTTGACGAGCTCGAAGCACGCAAATGGCTTGCGGCGCGTCACTCACGGCATCATGGTTCGTCGAGCTGCGCCCGGTCGATCGAGTCGTCCGCTCCACGAGCGGCGGCTGGTCGCTCAGGGTTGGCCGTCGGCTCTTATGCATTCAAATCGGGGATCAGCTCGCTTTCCAATCTCGCGATCTGATCCTTGAGCAGGAGCTTCCGCTTCTTCAGGCGGCGCAGCTGCACTTCGTTGACGTAGAGGTCGAGCTGCAAGCGATTGATCACGTCGTCGAGATCGCGATGCTCGATGCGCAATTCACGCAAGCGCTCGAGCCGGCGAAACGTCTCCGTGTCGATCTTGCTATCCGTCTTGTCTTCGGACTCGCTCATTGCCGCACTACTTTAGCGAAGTAGGGAACGTATGCACAGCGCGTCCCGCGCAGCCCAGGCGGCGCGCTCAGTCTCCGGCGCGCGTGCCGTTGTATCTCGTTTCGCTCGTTTGGCCTGTCGCCGATCGCTGACGCGCGCGCCATTCGTCCAGGCTCAAAACCTTGGCGGACGGCGGCAGATGCTGCACCTCCGCCGCACGACGGGCAGATGCTTGGGACTGCGGCGCATCATCCTCGCTGCGCGCATACCCGACGGTTTCGACGCGATGGCCGGCGAGCACGACGAAACCCTGTCGGCGCTCGATGCTGTTGGCCGTGTAATCGAAAACATACGTCCGCCGCAGCGTGAAGAGACTTCCGGTGCTCCGAATCAACTGCAGGCGTGCGAACGCCACGGTGCCGTCGAGAAACTGCAGGCTGAGCCGGTTGCAGGCCTCCATTGCAGCTTTGTTTGCGCGTTCGCGGGCCGCGAGGCTGTCTTGCCAGAACCAGCCAATCGCAGCGGCAAGAATCAGCATTACCAGAGCGGTCCAGCCGAACTCCATCGTCTCTCCACCAAGATTTTCCCGTCACGGGCTGTCGGGCTCACTATGATACGGCCAGTCACGTCTAGATCCTTCGCGCTTTACCTAAACCATGGCGGCTTCGGAGAATCCCTGTCATCGGCGCCAATTCGTCCCCTGGGCTGGGATCGACACCGTGTTGCTCGACATGGACGGGACGCTGCTCGATCTCAAGTTCGACAATTACTTTTGGCTGCAGGCCGTTCCGGAGCGCTATGCCAGGGATCGAGGGCTGACCTTCGAGCGCGCTTGCGAGATTCTCCGGCCGATGTTTGCGGCAAAGGAGGGCACGCTCGAGTGGTATTGCACGGACTACTGGAGCCGGCAGCTCGAATTCGATATCGCTGCGCTCAAGCACGAGCTGCGCGAAAGAGTCAGTTACCTGCCCGGCGCGGAACGTTTTCTACGGACGTTGAAAGAGAGCGGTCTGACGACCGTGCTCGTCACGAACGCCCACCGGGATTCGCTGCGCGTGAAGGCGAGTCAAACCGGGTTGCTCGACTACCTCACGGCCGCAATCAGCTCGCATCGCTACGGTGCCCCTAAGGAGGATCCCAAGTTCTGGATCAGCCTGCAGGCCGAACTGGGATTCGATTGCGAGCGCACTTTGTTCGTCGACGACAGCCTTGCCGTGTTGAGGGCTGCGCGTCGGCACGGTGTGCGTCATGTCGTGGCGATCACGCATCCCGACTCGACGCTCGAACGACGCATCGTCGCAGAGTTTCCGAGCGTGCATGCCGTCGTAGAACTGCTCGCCTTGAGCCGCATCCCCACTGAGCCGGGCGAGGTGCTCGGGACTTGATCGGCGCGAGGTCGATCGCGCCGGGTCGCTACTCCGACTGGAGCGGCGTGGGCTGTGGGGCGTCGCCGGAACGCTTCCCACGGCGACGCCGGCGTCGTCGACGGCGGCTCTGTTGCTGGTCGCCGTTCGGGGCTGCGTTCTCAGGGCCGGAGGTTGCGGCTTCGGGCTCAGCCTGACTGGCCTCCACAGGCGACTGTGCGCTGTCTGGGGGGCGTTGCGCGCGTTGTCCATTATCTCTGTGGCCTCGCCGGCGCCCACCGTCACGGTGTTTGCCGTGAGGTTTGCCTTTGAAACGCCGCGGCTCCGGTTGTGCGATCTCGGGCAAATCCGCCGGCACGGCAACGACGGGAATCTTCCGGCCGATGTAGGCTTCGATGTCGGGTAGCGACATCACGTATTCCTCGCAGCCGAAGCTGATCGCATCGCCTTCCGCGCCCGCCCGCGCCGTGCGTCCGATTCGATGCACGTAGTCTTCGGGATCTTGCGGCAGGTCGTAGTTGAAGACGTGGCTCACGTCGGGAATGTGCAGACCTCGCGAGGCCACGTCCGTGCCGATCAAGCAGGCGAGACTGCCGTCATGAAAATCGCGCAACATGCGTAGCCGCTTGCGCTGAGGCACGTCACCCGAGATCGCTTCGGCCTTGATGCCGTTTGCTTGCAGTAGCCGCTCGATTTCTTCGGCCGCGCGCCTCGTGTTGACGAAGATCATGCTGCGTCGCGGGTCCATCTGTTTCAGCAGCGCGACCAGGAGACGCGGCTTTTCCTCGTTCGAAGGGAAGTAGATCACCTGCCGCACGCGATCGACCGTCATTTTGTCCGGCTCGATGCGCACCAGCTTGGGATCGTTCATGTGCTCGTACGCGAGCTCGAGGACCCGGTGCGACAGCGTCGCCGAGAACAGCAGGTTCAGGCGTTGCGTCGGCTCGGGAAGGCGGCGAAGAAGGTATCGGATGTCGGAAATGAAGCCGAGGTCGAACATGCGGTCGGCCTCGTCGAGCACGAGCACTTGAACCGAGCGCAGGTCGACGACACGTTGTTTGTAGAAATCGATCAATCGCCCCGGCGTTCCGATCAAGATATCCACGCCCTGCTCGAGCTGGTGGCGTTGCTTCTCGTAGTCGACGCCGCCGAATGCGAGCCCGAGGCTCAAACCGGTATGGGAGCCGAGCACCTCGGCGTCGCGATGGATCTGGACGGCCAGCTCGCGCGTTGGGGCGATGATCAAGGCGCGCGGAGCATTGAGCGTGCGCGCAGCAGGGACGGGCTCGCGCAGCAGCCGCGCGTACATCGCGACCAGGAACGCGGCCGTCTTGCCCGTTCCGGTTTGAGCTTGGCCCGCGATGTCCATCCCGGCGAGTGCGAGCGGCAGGGTTTGCGCCTGGATAGGCGTGCAGCGTTCGAAAGATGCGTCAGCCAGACCCTTTTGCAGGGCTTCGGGAAGGTGCAGGCTCGAGAACGACAAGTCTGTCAGATGGGATTCAGACATTTAATGTGACGACATGCAGCGAAGAGGAACGTCTGTTGAATGGGGTCGCGTTTGCCAATGCGGAGGCTTGCAAATTGAAAATGGCTTGGTTCTAATAGGCCGCAACGAGCGGAATCATCCGCACCCGCCCCGACCGGTTCACCGGCACCAGATCGTAGACCAAGCTCCTCATTGAAGTGAGACCCCGTCGGGGGTTCGAGCAATGTTCGATCCAAACACGTGAGTATCGACTCGACTCGCTCAGAAGACAGGTCCAACGCGTAAGGCAAGACCGCGAGCGTTTTTACATCGGAGGCCTCACCGCCGCAATTGTGCCCGACCGAGCACGCGTTAGTCACTAACGGTCATTCCCCTTCAGCGCGTTCTTCGCGTCCTCGAATTCGAGTTGAGTTGTTCAGTTAACTGGCTAAGAGCGCAGAGCATCGCGGTTCTTGAGTTCGCATTCACACAACGACAGTACAACCGGAGGTAGTCCTGGTGAGCACCGACCAGATCAAGTACGTCACTGATGCAAGTTTCGAGGCCGATGTCCTGAAGGCGGACGGTCCGGTGCTCGTGGACTTCTGGGCCGAGTGGTGCGGCCCCTGCAAGATGATCGCGCCGATGCTCGACGAGATCGCGGACGAATACCGGAACAAACTCACCGTCGCGAAACTCAACGTCGACGAAAGTCCCAAAACCCCGCTGCGCTACAACGTGCGCAGCATTCCGACCCTCATCCTCTTCAAGAACGGCCAGGTCGAAGGCCAGAAGGTCGGAGCCCTCCGCAAAGCAGACCTGGCAGCATTTCTGGACAGCAAACTGTGAGAGGCTATCTCGGCAATCAGGCCCGTAACCGTCAGGGCAAAGGTGGCGGCGGTCGTCAGAACCGCGGCAACGACGGCAATCGCGCTCAGCGCGGCAATCACGCTCAGCACGACGATCTCCCGCAAGACGACGCGTTCGACGGCGACGATGTAGGCATTATCTCGCCGTCGGAGCTCGCGGCTTCGCGGCAGTCGATGAATCTGACGCAGCTCAAGCTGAAGCCTGTGTCGGAGCTCGTCGAGATCGCGCAAAAGATGGGGCTCGAGAATCTTGCCCGCTCGCGCAAGCAGGACATCATTTTCTCGATCCTCAAGGCGCACGCCAGGAGCGGCGAGGACATCTACGGCGACGGCGTGCTCGAGATCCTGCAAGACGGATTCGGATTCCTGCGCTCGGCCGACAGCTCTTACCTTGCGGGACCGGACGACATCTACGTCAGTCCGAGCCAGATCCGGCGTTTCAACCTGCGCACCGGCGATACGATCTCCGGATTGATCCGCCCGCCGAAGGACGGCGAGCGCTATTTCGCGCTGCTCAAGGTCGGCGAGATCAATTTCGATTCGCCCGAAAGCGCCAAGCACAAGGTGCTGTTCGAGAACCTGACGCCGCTGCACCCGACGAACCGCATCAAGCTCGAACGTGGCAACGGCTCCAGCGAGGATTTGACGGCCCGCATCATCGATCTGGTCGCGCCGATCGGCAAAGGCCAGCGCGGCCTGATCATCTCCCCGCCGAAAGCCGGTAAGACGATGCTCTTGCAGAACATCGCCAGCTCGATCACGGCGAACCACCCCGAGTGCTACCTGATCGTCTTGCTGATCGACGAGCGTCCGGAAGAGGTGACGGAAATGTCGCGCACCGTCCGCGGCGAGGTCGTTTCGTCCACGTTCGACGAACCTGCGACCCGCCACGTGCAAGTGGCGGAAATGGTGATCGAGAAGGCAAAACGCCTCGTCGAGCACAAGCGCGACGTCGTCATCCTGCTCGATTCGATCACGCGTCTGGCGCGCGCCTACAACACGGTCGTGCCGAGCTCAGGCAAGGTGCTGACCGGCGGTGTCGATGCGAACGCGTTGCAGCGTCCGAAGCGCTTCTTCGGTGCGGCGCGCAACATCGAAGAAGGCGGCTCGCTAACGATTCTCGCCACGGCGCTCATCGACACCGGTTCCCGCATGGACGACGTGATCTACGAGGAATTCAAGGGTACCGGTAACTCGGAAATCCACCTCGATCGCCGCGTCGCCGAGAAGCGCGTGTTCCCGGCGGTCAACATCAACCGCTCCGGTACGCGCCGGGAAGAGCTGATCACCAGCCCCGAAGAGCTGCAGAAGATCTGGATCCTGCGCAAGCTCTTGCATCCGATGGACGAGCTCGCTGCGATCGAATTCCTCATCGACAAGATGAAGGATACGAAGACGAACGCCGAGTTCTTCGAGGCGATGAAGCGCTGAAGAAGCGCGAGTTGCGCGCTTCTTAGGCTGTAGGCTGAAGGAAGCGCTGCACTCTCTGGCCCCAAGCCCCGCGCCCCGAGCCCTCAGGGTCGTGCGAGCCGATGCAGCAGCACGGCCAACCGCTTCGCCTGGATGCGGAACGTGCGCCAGTCGGCGAATTCTTCGGATGTATGCGCCTTGCCGCCGAGCAAGCCGAGGCCGTCGATGGCCATTTCGACATGATCGGCAGCGAATGAAACATCCGCAGCGCCCGCTCGGCGCGGGTTGACCGCCGTGACGGGGCCGAAGCCCAAGTCCTTGCTGACCTCGTCGTACAGGGAGAGCAAGCGTTCGTTACCTCTCGTCGGCGTCATCGGAGGATAGCTGTCGAAGAACTCGATCTGCGCAGAAGTCTTCGGCAAATGCTCGGCGACGATGGCGCGCATACGGTTCTTGGCCTGCTCGCGTTGCGCGACCGACAGCGCACGCAAGTCGCCCGAGGCGCGCGCCTCGGGTACCACGATGTTGTTCTTGCCCGATGCTTTGCCTGCGAGCGGCTCTTGCTGAAATTCGACCTGCGCGCCGGCGACGATGAGGCCGGGGCTGAACGTCAGGAAGTCATCGCCGCGAAGCTGTGTGTAGAACGCGTTCAAGATGCGTGCGAGCTCATAGGCGGCGCCGGCACCGATCTCGTCGCTGAAGATCTGCGAGGAATGCGACGTGACGCCCGTGACCCGCAGCTCCCAACTGCTCGAGCTGCGTCGGCCTGTCACTGCGGTGCTCGGATCGTCGTCCGCGTTCTCGAGCCCGATGGCGATGTCCGCGGCTTTGGCGGCTTCGATCAGATCGCGGCGTGCGGCATCGAGCGGCTCGCCGGCATTTTCTTCGTCGCCATGCAGAACGAATGTGATGGTAAGTCGATCGAGGAGTCCTTCTGCGTGAAGCGCGCCGAGCGCGGCCAAGCCGACGACGATGCCGCCTTTCATGTCGCTCGTGCCGGGGCCGCGAAGAATGTTCGCGTCAACGCGCTCGAAGCGCTGAAAAGGGCTCGTGGGCTCGAACACCGTATCGAGATGCCCGATCAGGAGCACGTGGGGACCGCGGCCTTTACGCTCAGCAATCAGATGACCCGCGCGCCCGAACGAGGATCCGTCGACCCAACGTGTCTCGAATCCGAGCGCTCTGAACTTCGGCTCGAGGACGCTCGCGACCGCCCGAACGCCGGCAAGATTCATCGTCCCGCTGTTGATGTTGACGATGTTCTCGAGCAGGCGAAGCGAGCTGTCTTCTGCACGCTCGATGTGGTCCACGATGCGGCGCTCCGTCGGCGATGTCGCCGCAAGTGCTGCAGTGCTCGCGAGGCACAAAATCCAAGCTGCAAGACGGCGGTCGCAGAAGCGCATGACGGATTTCACCTTTTGCTGACGTAGGCGCATCATACGCGAACGAGTAATGAGCGATGCATGGCGGCCCGCGATGCGGGCGCCCGTTCGTCGAAGCGTTCATTGCTCACCCAATATCGATCTTCTTATGACTTCTAGCAGTCCCTCCGAGAACGTCACGGCCGAAGGCCAGGCTCTGCTCTCTGCGCCGCGCCGTTTGGAATTCGTGATCTTCGAACCGCCCGCAATCGGTCAAGCCATTCCCATTGCTCCGGGCGTGCGTTGGTGTCGAATTCCCCTGCCCATCGATCTGGATCACATCAACGTCTGGCTCATCGATCACGAGGATGGCTGCGTTGCCGTGGACACGGGCATGGCGGCGCCCGCGGCCGAAGAGGCGTGGCAGGCGCTCGAAGCCGAAGCGTTGCGCGAGCGGCCGCTGCGCGGCGTGTTCGTGACGCATCTTCATCCGGATCATTTCGGTCTTGCTCGCTGGCTGCAGCAGCGCTACTCCGTGCCGGTATGGATGTCGGCTCGCACGCTCGCGCAGATCCGTGAATTCTTGGCGGCCGACCCAGCGGATGTGACTGCTGCTGCACAAGCATTCTTTCGTGAGCATGGGCTTGCGGATCAGACGTTGCCGCAAGGTGTGTCGCCGGCGCGCTTTGCACGCATGACGAGCGGGGTACCGCACGCATCGAGCATTGCGGACGGAGAAACGATCGGTTTCGGCGCCGAACAATGGACTGCGTTGGAAACCAACGGTCACGCCGAGGGTCATCTGTGCTTGCACAACGCGGCTGCGCAAGTTTTGATCAGCGGCGATCAGGTGCTGCCGACGATTTCATCGAACATCGGTTTCACGTGGCGCAGTAGCGATTCGAATCCGCTCGGATCCTATCTTGCATCGCTCGACCGTCTGTACACGCTGTCGCGCGAGACGCTCGTGCTGCCTTCTCATGGATTGCCGTTTCGCGGTTTGAAGGCGCGCATTGAGGATTTGCGTGCGCATCACTTGCGGCAGCTCGAAGCAGTCGAACTCGCCTGCGACGAGCCGAAAACGGCGCTGGAAGTGCTCCCAACGATGTTCCGACGCTCGCTGCACGGCATGCACTTCTACCTCGCCATGGCCGAGGCGTTGGCACATTTGGAATACCTCGTGCACGCCGGCCGACTGAGGAAGGAGCGGGATCGGGAGGGCGTGACACGCTTCGCTAGGCTGAGGACTGAAGGCTGAAGGAAGCGCGCTGCGCTATCTTCTGTCCTCAAGCCCCAAGCCCAACTGTCGCCTGTAGCCTAAAAAGATGGACCCCCACGCCACCAGCCTCGCCCAAGTGATCCAACTCGCGGTGGCGCCGGTGTTCCTGCTCACGGGCGTCGGTGCGATTCTGAACGTGCTCGCCAACCGTATCGGGCGCATCATCGATCGCGCGCGGCTCATGGAGGAGCGGCTCGAGAAGGCGGATCCAGAGACGGCGCGCGCCTTGCACGCGCGTCTCAAAGTTCTTTCGCGTCGCGCCACTTTCATCAATCGTGCCATTGGGCTCTGCGTCTTGAGCGGCCTGTTGGTGTCGCTCGTCGTCGCCGCGCTGTTCGTGAGCTCATCGTTGCGCCTCGATCTCGCGGCGCCGATATCGGTAGCGTTCGTCGTGGCGTTGTTCAGTCTGGCAGTTTCACTCGTGTACTTCTTGCGCGAGGTGTTCATCGCCACATCTATGCTGAGCTTCGGTGGTGCACGAAAAGTCGCGCCCGCGCCAGAACCGTGAGAGTTTCGTTCGAGTGCCGACGAACGGCGCCCGATTCCGTGACCCATTGCACACCTCGTCGGCGCGAACATCAGCATCATCCTGGGAAGCTATGCCTGAATCGGCCCAGGAACTGTTGGTTGAAGCGGACTCGTTCCGCGTTTCGCGCGAGTCCGCGCTACTCGTCTGCGAGCTGCGTGCAGCGCTTGCCGCGTGCGTCTACGACGACACGCAAGGTGTCGGAGGGATGCTGCACCTTCGCTACGTGGCGACTGACAAAGATCAGCCGCTCGATCTGACCGACAACACGCTGAGCTCCGATCTGTTGCTCATGGATCGCTTCTGCAAGGAGCTACGCAGTCTCGGCGCACGGAAGCAGAGCTGGCGTGTCAGCATCTTCGCCCATGTGCCGCCGAAGCCCGAGATGCGCGATCCGGCAGCGACCGTGCTCGACCTGGTGAAGGCGTACTTCGCAGACGGACGATTGCCCGTCGAATGCAAGGAAATGCAGTGCGAATTGGGGCTCGTCGTTCGGCTCGATGCGCGCGAGGGCCGGATTTGGGTGACCGGTACGCCCGGCACCGCATCGAGTGCCCGTCTCGCCGCGCCGGCGGTTGCCTGAAGACCTTCCGGGCACGCTCGCGCCCAGGCTTTTCGATTCTTTTCGTCCTGACCGGGCCGATCGGTGCGCCCGCACCCGCGTGTGCGGAGCGCGGTCGGTTATGCTTCGGACGGGGATGACCCATTGAAAAAAGCTCCGTTCGCAGTCTGCCGCGACTGCCTCGTGCGGCGGCAGTTTCGCTTCGAGCTCACTGACAAAGACGGACCCTGATCGCTCGCTCCAGCCGGCGGGGGGTAGGGTCTATACGCACGAACGAACAGCCAATGCAGCAAGACCAGCAGCGCACGCCGATCTATCGCTCGCTCTATTTCCAGGTCATCGTCGCCATCGTCATCGGCGTTCTGCTCGGGCACTTCTTCCCCGAGATCGGCGCCAAGATGAAGCCGCTCGGCGACGGCTTCATCAAGCTCATCAAGATGATGATCGCGCCCATCATCTTCTGTACGGTCGTCACCGGCATCGCCGGCATGGAGAACATGAAGGCGGTCGGACGCACCGGCGTGTATGCCTTGTTGTACTTCGAGATCGTGAGCACGGTGGCGCTCATCATCGGTCTCGTCATCGTCAATGTCGTCGAGCCCGGTGTCGGCATGAACATCGACGTCTCTACGCTCGATGCTTCGAAGATCCAGGGCTATGCGAAGGCCGCCGAGCAGCAAAGTGTCGTCGACTTCTTCTTGCACGTGATTCCGAGCACGTTCGTCGATGCATTCGCGAGCGGCGAGATCCTGCAAGTGCTGCTGATCGCTCTCTTGTTCGGTTTCGCGCTGCATGCGGTCGGTCCGCGCGCACGGCCCATCTACGACTTCATCGACGGCGTCTCCCACGTGCTGTTCCGCATCGTCGGCATGATCATGTACGTGGCGCCGATCGGCGCCTTCGGCGCGATGGCATTCACGATCGGCAATTACGGAATCGACAAGTTGAAAGATCTCGCGTGGCTGATGATCTGTTTCTACGCCACGTGCCTCCTGTTCATCTTCTTCGTGCTCGGCACGATTGCCCGCGTGCACGGGTTCTCCATCACGCGGTTCATTCGCTACATCAAGGACGAGTTGCTGATCGTGCTCGGCACCTCGTCTTCCGAGTCGGTGCTACCGCGCATGATGGCGAAAATGGAATCGGCCGGTGCGGCGAAATCGGTCGTCGGTCTCGTGATTCCGACCGGCTATTCGTTCAATCTGGACGGCACGTCCATTTACCTGACGATGGCGGCGGTCTTCATCGCCCAGGCGACCAATACGCCGATGACGTTGATGGACCAGCTCACGCTCCTTGGCGTGCTGCTGCTGACCTCCAAAGGCGCCGCCGGGGTGACGGGTAGCGGGTTCATCGTGCTTGCGGCCACCTTGTCGGCCGTTGGTACATTGCCAGTGACCGCATTAGCGTTGATCCTGGGGATCGACAGGTTCATGTCGGAAGCGCGCGCTCTCACGAATCTCATCGGCAACGGCGTTGCAACAGTCGTCGTCGCGAAGTGGTGCAATGCGCTCGATGAAAAGCAGCTGCAGGAGCAGCTGCAGCCCAAGTCCGGCTGAGCGCTCGAGTTCCGACACGACCGCGTCGAAACGGAACCCGCAGCGCTGTCGTGGAGTTTGAGTGCTCGAGGCCCGTGCCGGGCTTTTCTCTCGAGGTCTCCTATTTCCGACAGGCAGCTCTGACCGGCGTGCAGGCTCAAAGGCCTGGATGCCGGGTGATCGGCTGCCAAGCGCCATCAAGTGCTTGCCTTGCTGCGATAGGGCGGCTCGATGCTGCGACAGGTACCCAGTCGGAAAGGCCGCGGACTAAACTCCCCCCAAATGAGTGCGTCGATAGACAACGGAACTGCAAGCACCGAGGACTCGCGCGAGCGCCTATCGGCTTGGCTGGACGATTACATTGCCGGCCGATGCGACCGCAGCAAGATGCACGAGCAGTTTCTGGAGGTCTGCCGCAGCAATCCCGAAGCGCCTTGGGACGCGCTGGCGTTGTTGGATCAATATCAGCGGCGAGGACGCATCGATGTCGGTGTCGTACGCTCGTTGAAAGCTGATATCGCACAGCTCGTATTCGGCGTCGCCACCCAGACCGAAGAACTGCAGGAAGGCGAAGCCACCGTAGACACGGATACGACGGGTGCTCGGTGGCGCAAGCTCTACGCAGAGCGTGGCGAGCCCGATACGGACGAGGCACCGATTCAGCATCCGGTGCAGCGCGCTTTCGATCCTGTCACGCGCCCGCCACCGCTTGCCGTCGAGCGCAAACCTCTCGCATCCGGCGCCGCAGCGTCCGCGAAGATTGGACCGGGTTCCGTTTTGCGCGATCGCTACGAGCTCATGGAAGCGATTCGCTCCGATCGGTTCGGCACGGTTTATCAAGCCTTCGACCGGCACCGCAGCCATTTGCCCGCGCCGCGCTGCTATGTGGCCATTCGCGTGTTCGAGCTGTCGCAGCACGATCGCGAAGCGGAAATCGCCACGCTCGAACGTCAGGCCTACGAAGCGCAGTCCCTGTCGCATCCGAACATTGCGAGCGTATTCGACCTCGACCGGCACGGGGAGACGTACTTCGCCGTCATGGAGTTCATCGAGGGCGAAACGTTGGGCGATGTGCTGCACCGACTCGCCGGAAGAGCGCTTTCTCGCGAGCGGGCGATTGCGGTGCTCAGCGCTGTCGGAGCCGCATTGGTCCACGCGCATCGGCTCGGCATGGTCCATGGCGATCTGAGGCCTGCATCGATCGTTTTGACGACGCACGGCGAAGTGAAGGTGATCGATTTCGGCTTTGCGCGTTCGCGGCCAGTGGATCAGTGGGCAGGCAGCGAGCCGAGCATCGACGGCGATGCCGACAGGACCGCTGCATACGCAAGCATCGAGCGGATCGACGGTGACGAGCCGCATCCGCGCGACGACGTGTACAGCTTTGCCTGCATCGCGTACGAGGCCTTGTCCGGCCGCCATCCGTATGGCGGGCGGTCGGCAGCTCTGGCGCGCGTGCACGGACGTTCGCCGCAGAAGATTGCCGGTCTCAATCCGCGCCAATGGCAGGCGCTCGAGCTTGCCCTGAAATGGAATCGAGAAGAACGGCGCATCGACGTCGAGCAGCTCCTGGAGGCGCTCGGGATGATCGAGGGCGGTCGAGCCGTACCGGCTGTGGCGACCTCGCTCGAAAATCCTTTCGGGCGCGGCAAGGGCCTGCTGTTGATGATGGTGCTCATCGTGGCCGCGGGTGCGATCGGGTGGTGGCAGTGGCCGCGGTTCATCGAAGCCGATCGCGCAAGCCCGGTCCCGGCAGCGACAGAACCCGACTCGACTCCGTCCGAATCGTCGACGGACCCATCGGCCATCGAATCGACGCCCAATGCGCCGAGCGCTGAAGGGGCTTCGAAGCAAGCCTCAATGCCGAAGATCCCATCGACCGGCGAGATCGTCACCGCGACCGCCGAGGAGCCGTCCGCAACTCAACCGGAGAAGTCGGCGCCGAGCGAGCCGCGCGCACACGAGCCTGAAGGGGTGGCTGCTCACGTGCCGCCGACGGTCGAATTCGACAAGGACACCTATGTGGCGACCGAGGACGAGGGCTCGGTGAGGCTGACGATTCGGCGCCATGGTTCGACGCGCAACGCCGTGCGTTTCCGTTGGGTGCTTCGGCCCAATTCGGCGGAGGCCGGTGCGGATTACGCTGCGATCGGTCCGGGTGTCGAAGTCATACCGCCAGGGAGCGCAACCGCCACGTTGACGATTCCTCTCGTCGTCGATGCCGTGCCGGAGAACACCGAGCTCTTCCTGGTTGAGCTGGAGGCGCTCGACGATGAAGTCAGGATCGGCGCACGTGCCCACGCAGCGGTCATCATAGTCGACGACGACTGATCGGCTGAATACTGACAGGCGATCGACCCGAACGATTCGGCAGAATGGTGAATGCCTCGCGTTCGGTCGAGTGTCGGGTGCAGCGCACGTTTTCGGGCTCGCTCGTGGATACGAGATGAATATCAAGTTCTCGCAAAACGCCGTGCGTTGCCGCGTGCAACGTACCGAATTGGACCGGCTTCTCTCCGGGCGCGCAGTGACGCTCGAAGTTTCCCTACCGCGCAATCACGTGTTTCGCGCCAGCGTATGGCCTGGTGCGATGGGCGGTTGGCAGCTGGAAAGCGATCCGACCGGCATCTGGATCACGATTCCGAAGGAGGAGCTGCACGCATTTGCCGAACGGCTGCCGAGCAAGGAAGGCCTCGAGCACGTGTTCGAAGCCGGCGACGGTTTCGTCAAGGTGAGTTTCGAGGTCGACGTTCGCGACTAAAACTTCTCTCAAAACGTCGTGAGCTGCCGCAGGTCGCGTCCGCAAAGACGCGCCGGTGCTGATCGCCGGTTACCTGCGGGCGCAGTCGTTTTGAGATAGTTTTTATTCGCCTGCGCGCTCTTCGCGGGCGATCGCGCGATAGCCGATGTCGCGGCGATAGTGAATGCCGGGCCACGTGATCGCTTCGGCGAGCCGATACGCTGCACGTTGCGCCTCGCGCACGGAATCGCCGAGCCCGACGGCACACAGCACTCTGCCGCCGTTCGTTACGACCTGTTCGCCGGCGAGCTTCGTGCCGGCGTGGAAGACTTTCCCAGGCAATTGCGCTGCATCGTCCAGGCCCGAGATCGGATCGCCTTTGCGCACGGACTCCGGATAGCCGGCGGCTGCGAGCACGACGCCGAGCGCCGCTCGCGGATCCCAGCGTGCGTCGACGTCTTGCAAGCGGTTGTCGATGGCGGCTTCGCAGAGATCGACCAGATCCGATTGCAGCCGCATCATGATCGGCTGCGTTTCTGGATCGCCGAAACGACAATTGAACTCGAGCACGTTCGGCGTGCCGTCGGGTGCGATCATCAGCCCCGCATATAGAAAGCCGAGATACGACACGCCATCGGCTGCGAGCCCGCGCACCGTCGGCTCCATCACTTCACGCATGATGCGTGCGTGAATTTGGTCGGTGACGACCGGTGCAGGCGAGTACGCACCCATTCCGCCGGTATTCGGTCCCTTGTCCGCATCGTCGCGGCGTTTGTGATCCTGCGAAGTTGCAAGCGGCAGGATCTGCTCGCCCGAAACGATGGCAATGAAGCTCGCTTCTTCGCCTTGCAGGAACTCTTCGATGACGATCGTCTCGCCAGCCGATCCGAACTGTCCGTCGAACATGGCTTGCGCGCAGCGAATCGCTTCTTCGGTCGTTTCGCAAATGACGACGCCTTTGCCGGCAGCCAGGCCGTCCGCTTTTACCACGAGCGGGGCACGCTGTTTGCGTACCCAATCGGGATCGAACGATGCTTTCGTGAACGTTGCGTACGCGGCAGTCGGAATGCCGTGCCGCTTCAAGAAATCTTTCGTGAACGCCTTCGAGCCTTCGAGCCGCGCCGCGGCTTTGCTCGGTCCGAAGCATCGAAGATTGGCGGCTTGGAATGCATCGGCTATGCCGAGCACGAGCGGTGCTTCGGGGCCAACGATCGTCAGCTCGATCTTCTCGCGCTGCGCGAACTCGACGAGTGCAGGAATGTTTTCGGCAGCGATGTCGACGTTCGACACTCGCGGCTCGCGCGCCGTACCGGCGTTACCCGGCGCAACGAAGACGTGTTCGACGCGCGGCGATTGAGCCGCCTTCCACGCGAGTGCGTGCTCGCGACCGCCGGAACCGATGACGAGCACTTTCATGCCGCGCTCCGGTTAGGCTGTGGGCTGTAGGCTGTAGGCTGCAGGTAGAAAGAAAGCGTTCGAACGTGTGGCTTCACAGTGACTTTCTCGCAGACGACGAAATTCAGGCAGAGACGCCGGCTCGCACTCTCACTACAGCCTAGAGCCTACAGTCTACAGCCTGTCATTGATTCGATTGGCAGCGCCAACCGAATCAATGACGGAAATGCCTCATCCCTGTAAACACCATCGCCATGCCGTGCTCGTTCGCGGCGTCGATGACTTCCTGATCGCGCATCGAGCCGCCGGGTTGAATCACGGCGCTGATACCGTACTCGGCGGCGACATCGAGGCCGTCGCGGAACGGGAAGAACGCGTCCGAGGCCATCACCGAACCTTGTACGGTGAAACCTTCGTCTTTCGCCTTCATCGCCGCGATGCGGGAAGAGACGACGCGGCTCATCTGGCCTGCGCCGACGCCGATCGTCATCCGATCTTTCGCATAGACGATCGCGTTCGATTTCACGAACTTGCACACCTGCCATGCGAACAACAAATCGTCGAGCTCGGCCTGAGTTGGCTGACGTTTGGTAACGACCTTCAGATCCGCCAGCGATACCATGCCTTCGTCGCGCGATTGCACGAGCAGCCCGCCGTTGACGCTGCGATATTCGTGGCGAATGTTCGTGGGATTGAGGGAGCCAGTCGCAAGAACGCGCACGTTCTGTTTCGCTGCGCACACTTCCAGCGCTTCGGGTTCGACTTGCGGCGCGATGATGAGCTCGACGAACTGTCGGTCGAGAATGGCGCGCGCAACAGTTGCTGTCAGCGGTCGATTGAACGCGATGATGCCGCCGAACGCGGACGTCTTGTCGGTGCTGTAGGCGCGGTCGTACGCACCGAGGATGTTCTTCGCCACAGCTACACCGCACGGGTTTGCGTGCTTGACGATGACGCATGCGGGCTCGGCGAACTGACGCACGCATTCGAACGCGGTGTCGCCGTCGGCAACGTTGTTGTACGACAGCGCCTTGCCTTGCAGTTGTTGTGCGGTGCCGATGCTCGCGCCCGGCGAATTGGGCACGGTGTAGAACGCGGCTGTTTGATGCGGGTTCTCGCCGTAGCGCAGATCGAGACGTTTACGGAAATGCACGGAGAGCGATTCCGGAAATTCGGCTTCGGCGCCTTGCGTTACCCGGCCGAGATAGCTTGCAACCGCGGAGTCGTAGCTCGCCGTGTGGGCGAATGCTTTCGCGGCGAGTTGTTTGCGACGCTCGAGCGAAACCGCACCGCCGTTCTTGCGCATTTCATCGAGCACGCTCGAATAGTCCGCCGGATCGACGACGACGGTCACGCGGTCGTGATTCTTCGCAGCTGCGCGGACCATGGCCGGTCCGCCGATGTCGATGTTCTCGATCGCGTCCTCGTACGTGCAATCCGGCTTCGCGATCGTGGCGGCGAATGGATATAGATTCACGACGAGCAAATCGATCGGCTCGATACCGTGCTGCTGCATCACCGCTTCGTCGACGCCACGACGCCCGAGCAATCCGCCATGAATCTTCGGATGCAGCGTCTTTACGCGACCGTCCATGATTTCCGGAAAGCCGGTGTGCGCCGACACCTGAGTCACCGGGATGCCGTTCTTTTCGAGCAGCGTCGCGGTGCCTCCTGTGGAGAGAATGGCAACGCCTTGCTCGTGCAAAGCTTTGGCGAATTCGACGAGACCGTCTTTGTTGGAAACGCTCAAGAGGGCGCGGCGGATTGACATGGTCGTTACGGCAGCAATTGGAGGATTCGGCAGATCGTGCATCGAGGCAGACTCGCGCCCGTCGCTTCAGCAACGGCTCACGTCACTGCACGAGCCCGTATGTTTTGAGTTTCTTGCGCAACGTGCCTCGGTTGATGCCGAGGATGTCCGCGGCACGGCTTTGATTGCCTTCGGCGTAATCGAGCACGGCCTTGAACAGCGGCTCTTCGACCTCGCGCAGCACGAGCTCGTAGAGCTGCGCGGGCTTGTGGCCGTTCAAGGCTGCGAAATAGGAGTCGAGCGCTTCGGCGCACAACGCGCGCAACGGCACGGCGCGCGTGGAAGGTCGTGAAATCGGCTCTCTTCGAGCTCTAGTTCTTTTCTTCGTCGCCATGGGCTCTCCGCCAAATTCATCGTCAAGCAGCGGCAGCCGCTGCGCCGCACGTCACGGGGAATCAAGCAGCGTTCGACAGCGACTTGGCGTCGGCAGCCGCGAGCGCATCGAAGTATTCGCCTGCGAGCTCGAGCTGCGTTCGTGCGTCGGTCGCCTGCATCATGGCATGACGAAGAGCATGGCCGGACGCTTGACCCTTCGCATACCAATCGATGTGCTTGCGCGCGATCCTGACTCCAGCTTCTTCCCCGTAGAAAGCATGCAGATCGCGCAAATGAGCGAGCATGATATCACGGACTTCTGCGATGGAAGGGGCGGGAGGCTCGACGCCGCTCTCCAGGTACGCGGCAATTTCCCGGAAGATCCATGGGCGGCCTTGTGCGCTGCGTCCGATCATCACGCCATCTGCGCCCGTTTGTTCAAGCACCCACTTCGCTTTGCGCGGTGAGTCGATGTCGCCATTAGCGAAAATCGGAATCGAAACTGCTCGTTTCACGGCGCGGATCGTTTCGTATTCCGCTTCGCCTTCGAACTTGCAAGCGCGCGTGCGCCCGTGAATGGCAAGCGCTTGGATGCCGATGTCTTCGGCCATTCGGGCAATACGCACGGCATTGCGATTTGCGGGGTCCCACCCTGTGCGCATTTTCAGGGTTACGGGTACTGGTACGGCCTTGACAACGGCCTCGAGGATTTGACGTACGAGAGTTTCGTCTCGCAGTAGCGCAGAGCCCGCCGCGCGATTGCATACCTTTTTCGCCGGGCAGCCCATGTTGATATCGATGATTTGCGCACCTGCATCCACGTTGAGCTGCGCGGCCTGCGCCATCATCGCGGGATCGGCGCCGGCAATCTGCACGATGCACGGCTCCGGCTCGCCGCTATGGTCCATTCTCCGCCGCGATTTTTCCGTGTGCCACAAGCGCACATCGCTCGTGAGCATTTCCCCCGCGGCAATTCCCGCACCCATGCTTCGGCACAAGCGCCGAAACGGCAAGTCGGTGACTCCCGCCATCGGCGCGAGCGCGAGGTTGTTGTCGAGGATGTAGGGGCCGATGCGGAGCATTTGAGAGAAGACTACAGGCTACAGGCAACAGGTTACAGGGCGCGGGGCTTGGGTCAAAAAACCCGCGCGAACGCGCGCTCTACCTTCAGCCTACAGTCTTCAGCCTTCAGTCTGGAATCAGCGGGCGCTCGGCAGATCTGCTGCGCAAACCGGTCCTGCGCGTCCGCGCAGGCATACATCGAAGCGAAAGCCCTCTGCATCGGGACCGGGATCGACGATGGAGATCGTTGCGTTCGCTTGCTGCGCGGGCGCGAGGAGGCGATCCGGTGCAATGCTCGGATCGAGGTATTCGCTCGGCTCGAATTCGCGCGCGCGTACTTGATCGCCCCAGCGATCTTCGAGCACCAGCTTGAGCAAAGGGTAGGGCTGCGCGAACGCCGCGTTGTTCGTGATGCTGGCGCGGACGATCAGCGTGCCAGGCGAGGCCGGGTCCATCCCGACGCCCCATTGTTTGATGCCGTAAGCATGCAGATCCCATTCCGGCGTCAGCTGCAGGCCGAGCTTCCGATAGATCTCCATCAGCGGTGCGCCCAAGCGCGGGTGCCGTGCAAGCTCCGAACGATGGTGATGCACGACTTGTGCAATCAGCAGCAATGCGAGGGGTAATACGAGAAGCTTCCAGACGAGCGGTGTCGAGGTCTTGCGCCGCAAGACCAAATCGGAGATCTCGTCTTCTTCTTCCTCGTCTGAAACCGTCGGCTTTGGAACAAGCCGTGCGCCTAGAGGCGCGCGAGTCGGGCGCCGAGGTTGAGGTTCTTCGTCGATCGTTTCCTCATCGCTCTCACTGCTCGCCGAGAATCGTTCCTCTGCGACGGATATTTCAGTGACGTCGACTGTGTCCTCGTCTGGGTCGACGTCGGTCCAATGCTCGACAGCGTCCGCATCGTCTTCGGATTCAGCGTGCGTCGGTTCATCGGATACGGGTTGCGCGCGGTCGCCCTCGAGAACGATCTTCTCCGCTCGCGGCGGTTGAAACTGTGGCATCAAGCCGTTCGGCGTTTGCAAGAAGCGTCCGGATTCCGCGGCGTTCGGATCGCCCTCTTCCAGGAGTCGCTCGAGTGCGTCGAACTGCGTGTGACACCTTCCGCAGCGCACTTGTCCGTCGGCCACGCGCAGGATTTCTGCGGTGACCCGGAACATCGTTTCGCAGTTAGGGCATTGAGTGAGCAATGGAGCTACCGGCGCTTGGTTCCGCTGAGCCGCGCCCAATCTTCGCGCGTTACGATCGGGTCCATATCAAACCACGCGCCGTACACGCTGACTAGACGCGCTGCCTGATCGGTCAAGATGCCCGACAGAACGATCGCGCCGCCCGGAACGACGAGCGCAGCGAGCCGCGATGCTAGTTGTTCGAGTGGCTCGGCCAGAATGTTTGCGAGAACGATATCCGATGGGGCGGGCTGCAAGAAGTCTTCGACGGTGAAGGTTTGCAGGCGATCGTCAACGCCGTTGCGCTGCGCGTTCTCGGTTGTTGCGATGATGGCCTGAGGGTCGAGATCGACGCCGACGGCCGACTTGGCGCCGAGCCTCAAGGCCGCAATCGCGAGCACGCCGCTTCCGCATCCGTAATCGATCACGGTCTTGCCGCCGAGCTGCGCGCCGTCGAGCCACTCGAGGCACAACGCGGTCGTGGGATGTGTGCCGGTGCCGAAAGCAAGGCCGGGATCCAAATCGAGGCACACCGCGTCCTCGGAAAGATCTTCCGAAGCCGGGCGCATCCCCGCAGGACAGACCCACAGGCGCCGTCCGAAACGCATCGGACGGAAATCCTTGAGCCATTCGCGCTCCCAGGCACGATCGGCAATGTGCTCGAAGGCAAGCGGAGGCAGCGGAGGCGAAAGATGCTGTGCGAGCGTCAGTAGGATCTCGTCGCGATCGCTATCCCCATCGAACAAGGCTTTGATACGCACCGTAGGCCACAGCGGCGTCGTGCCCGGCGCTGGCTCGAGCACGGGATCGTCCGCGGCGTCCTCCAAAGTGATGGAGGTTGCGCCGGCGGCCAGCAGCGCTTCTTCGAACGGCTCGGGATCGGCCGAGCCGATCGACGCAGTCAGTTGAAGAAACGGCATGGTTTCGATCCTGCGCTCGAGCGATCTGCGTGCGCGGGTCGCCCGGTTCGCGCAGATCGCCGCGGGAGCGCGTTATTTGATGCCCAGACGGCGCTCCAGGTAATGGATGTCCAACCCGCCCGCTTTGAATGCCGCGTGATTGAAGATTTCCTGGTGCAGCGGAATGTTCGTCTTGATGCCTTCGATCACCATTTCCGACAACGCGTTCTTCATGCGTGCGATCGCCGTATCACGATCTTCGCCGTACGCAATGACCTTGCCGATCATCGAGTCGTAGTACGGCGGGACGGTGTAGCCGCTGTAGAGATGGCTGTCGACGCGAATGCCCGGGCCACCTGGAGCATGGAACAGCTTCACTGTGCCCGGTGAGGGGACGAAGCCTTTGGGGTCCTCGGCATTGATTCGGCATTCGATTGCATGGCCGCGGACCTGAATATCGTTCTGCGACCATGGCAGGCGCTCGCCGCCGGCAATGCGCAATTGCGCTTTGACCAGATCGATGCCGGTGACCTGTTCGGTGACCGGGTGCTCGACCTGGATGCGCGTGTTCATTTCGATGAAATAGAACTCGCCGTCCTGGTACAGGAACTCGAGAGTGCCGGCGCCGCGGTAGCCGACTTCGCGGCACGCAGCGACGCAGCGCTCGCCGATCATCTTGCGCTGTTTCGGCGTGATGCCCGGTGCCGGGGCTTCTTCGATCACCTTCTGGTGGCGGCGCTGCAGCGAGCAATCGCGTTCGCCCAGGTGGATGACGTTCCCGTAGTTGTCCGCGAGCACTTGGATTTCGATGTGGCGCGGCCGCTCGAGGAACTTCTCCATGTACACCTCGGGATTGCCGAAAGCCGCCATCGCTTCGGCCTGCGTGACATTGATGGCGTTCTGCAGCGTCGCTTCGCTGTGAACGACGCGCATGCCGCGTCCGCCGCCGCCTCCCGCAGCCTTGATGATGACGGGATAGCCGAGTTGGCGTGCAATGCGCTTGTTTTCTTCGGGATCGCTGCCGAGCGGCCCGTCCGAGCCGGGCACGCAAGGTACGCCTGCTGCCTTCATCACTTTGATGGCCGACACCTTGTCGCCCATCAGACGAATCGTTTCGGGCTTCGGACCGATGAAAATGAAGCCGCTCTTCTCGACGCGCTCGGCGAAATCGGCGTTCTCGGACAAGAAGCCGTAGCCGGGATGAATCGCCACCGAGTCGGTGACTTCCGCGGCGCTGATGATGGCCGGCATGTTGAGATAGCTGTCCTTCGACGGCGGCGGCCCGATGCAGACCGACTCGTCGGCGAGCAGCACGTGCTTCTGATTGAAGTCGGCCGTCGAATGGACGGCGACCGTCTTGATTCCTAGCTCGCGGCACGCGCGCAGAATGCGCAACGCGATCTCGCCGCGATTCGCAATGACGACTTTTTCTAGCATGTTCCTTAGGGCCCTGAGGGCTTGAGGCGTGGGGCTTGGGTTAAAGCGAGCGTGCGGATCGGGTTCTGACCCGAGCCCCGCGCCCCAAGCCCCGAGTCTTCATTCGATGATGAACAACGGCTGCCCGAATTCGACCGGATCGCCGTTCTTGACGAGGATCGCAGTGACGCGACCGGCTTTGTCGGATTCGATCTGATTCATCATCTTCATGGCTTCGATGATGCAGAGCGTGTCTCCGATGTTGACTTCGCTGCCGAGCTCCACGAACGGCTTCGCGCCGGGCGCGGGAGCGGCATAGAACGTTCCGACCATCGGTGCGGTCACGGTGTGATCGGGCTTGTGTGCCGGTGCAGCCGGTGCGGCTTCTGCCGTCGGCGCGCTTGCAGCGGTCGCTGCCGGCGCCGCAGGCGCAGCAGCGGGAGCGGGCGCTTGTGCGTAGTGCACGACGGGCGCGGCCGCACCGCCGGTCGGATAGCGGCTGATGCGCACCGACTCCTCGCCCTCGCTGATCTCGATCTCGGCAATGCCGGATTCTTCGAGCAGCTCGATGAGTTTCTTTACCTTGCGAATGTCCATGCAATCTCCAGTCGTTCTTTTCTAATTTACTTGCGGGCGATCGAGAGGTGATGCGCGGCCGCGCGCAAGGCTAACTCATAGCCGATCGCCCCGAGGCCGGTGATGGTGCCGACCGCAACGTCGGAAAAGTAAGAGTGATGCCGGAACGGCTCCCGCGCGTGCACGTTGCTCAAATGGATCTCGATGAACGGAATCTTCACTGCGAGCAGCGCATCCCGCAGCGCGACGCTGGTGTGCGTGAACGCAGCGGGATTGAACAGGATGAAGGCCACGTGCGTCGCCGGCGCTTCGTGGATGCGTTGGATCAGCTCCGCCTCGGAATTGCTCTGGAACGAGGACAAATGGTGTCCAAGCTCCGCCGCCAAATGCGAGAGCCGTGCGACGATCTGTTCCAGGGTCACCGAGCCATAGACTCCAGGCTCCCGCGTGCCCAGCAGATTCAGATTCGGGCCGTTCAGCAGCAGTAGGTGAGCCATCGGTTTCGTTCGGGTCGCGCCAATTGGGCGCAGAAGGCCGCAAGTTGTACCAGTTTTCGGGATTTTTGGCGATGTTTGCGTTCCGGATCGCTGCCGAGCCGGAACGCTTTCTGATGCGCGAATGCGACGATCGGCCGTGCACTGCACGGCTCGACCGCAATTTTCCGAGATTTACGCCTCTGGGATATCGAGCTGCTCTAGTTGCGCGGCAGCCATAGAGCGGGCGGCGGAGGGGGTGATCTCGCCGCTGTTCACGCGGGCGACGATGCTCATGATCACGTCGGCTTGCGGCTTGTGCAGCTCGCCCAGGTGGGTCAGCACGATGCGGTGCTGGTTGTCGGTGAACACCGTGAACGGGAAGCCGATCGAGACGAGCCCGAACTTGCCGGCAGCTTCGAGTCCATCCTGTTCGCCCATGATGACGGGATACTCGATCCCGATGTCCTTGGCGAACTGGAGCACTTCCTCGCGGACGTCCACGGCCACGCCCACGACTTGGAAGCCCTCGTCGCCATGCAGCTTCTGCAGCTCGTTCAGCAACGGAATCTCGCGTCGGCACGGCGCACACCAGGTCGCCCAGAAATTCACGATCATGGATTTGCCGGGCCAGCTTCGGATCGAGCGCGGCTGACCTTCAAGGTCCGCCAGTGTGAAATCCGGCAGGACCTCCGGGGCCGAGCGTGTCGGTATCGGCGTCGGCTGGACCGGGACCGAGACGGTCTGGCTCGTGCTCTCGTCTGGCTGCGAAAGGGCTGCCGGTTCGATCCCGAAGCGGTAGATGGCGAAGCCAGCAGCGCCAGCAGCGAGTGCGACGAGGATGTAAGTCAACGCCTTCATGAGATTCGGTCCGGTGTTGTCGCGTGGACGCGCATCTTAGTCGACCTTACGCGTTCGGAGGGAATCCGGAGCGCCGCCAGCAAGGCCGCCCCATTCAGCTCGATCCGAAGGCCGCCGCGACATGCTCGCGGAACTTCTCGGCTGGCGAGAAACCGACGAGGCGGAAATTCTTCCGTTCGATGCCGTCGGGCCCGAAGAACGCAATCGTCGGCGGTCCGAAGACGCCAAAACGTTTGAGCAATTCTTGATCGGCTTCGTCGTTCGCCGTGACATCCGCTTGCAGCAGCACGGCGCCGGCGAGGACTGCCTGCACCTGCGGATCGGTGAATGTGTATTTCTCCATTTCTTTGCAGGAGACGCACCAGTCCGCGTAAAAGTCGAGCATGGTCGGCTTTTGCGCTGCTTGTGCCGAAGCGAGAGCACGCTCGAGATCCTCGACTGTTTTGATACGCACGAACGCAAGGCCGTGCTCGGTTTGCGTGCCCGTTTCGTTGCGCGCGCCGACGGCCAAACGATCGAGCGGCTGAAGCGGATCGCGGCTGCCCGAGGCAGCGCCGATCAAAAGCAAGATTCCGTAAACGATCGCGAGCAGACCCGCGCCGCGGACCGGTGCGATGGCCGGCGAGCCGTCGCGCTTCTTGAGGGAGAAAATCCAGAGGCCCGACATCACGGCCAGCGCCGACCAGAGCAGCATCGTGAGGCCGTCGGGAACGAGCGGTTGCGAAAGGTAAATCGCAACTCCCAGGAACAGCACGCCGAACAATTGCTTCACGGCGTCCATCCACGGACCGACTCTCGGCAACAGTGAGCCCGCCGACGCGCCGACGATCAAGAGCGGCACGCCCATACCCAAGCCGGTTGCGTAGAGCGCTGCAGCGCCGCGAAGCACTTGCTTGCTCTGACTGATGACCGACAGCGCGGCGATGATGGCAGGAGCGACGCAAGCGGTGACGACGAGCGCCGACAACGCACCCATGACGAATGTGCCGACGAACGTACCAGCCTTCTGACGATTGCTGACGCTCGTGATGCGAGTCTGCAGCGAGCTCGGCAATTGCAGCGTGTAGACGCCGAACATCGCCAACGCGAGCGCGACGAACAGCGCGACCATCAACGCGATGATCCACGGCTGCTGGAAGAAAGCCTGCGGCGCTTGCTTGAACGCGAGCACGAAGATCGCACCCGCCGCGGCGTACGTGAGTGCCATGCCCTGCACGTAAGTAAAGGCGAGCGAGAAGCTGCGCGCGCGCGTGACGTTCTCGCCTTGACCGACGATGATGCCGGAGAGAATCGGAATCATCGGCAGCACGCAGGGCGTCAGCGAGAGCAATACGCCGGCGCCGAAGAACAGCAGCAATGCGTAAACGAGGTTGTCGCCTTGCAGCGCGGCGGCAAGGCGGTCTTGTTCGGCAACGGGCGGCTGACCTGAGGCTGCTGCGTTGGCGGGCTTTGCGGTGTCTGCCGGCAATGTCGTAGCGACATCGGTCGGCGGCAGCTCGAGTGCAACTTGTTTAGTGATCGGGTTGTAGCAGAACCCTTTCTCTGCGCATCCCTGATACGTCACTGTCAGATTCAGCGTGCCTTGCGTTCCTGCGGCGCGCGCAACCGGGACGCTGCCTTCCGCGAATTGGTAGTACACCTCCGTGTCGCCGAAATACTCATCGTTTTTTGGCTCGCCTTGCGGGAGCTGCGGACTGCCGAGTTGTACGATCGGCGAATCGGTCGAGACCTGAATGCTGTTCTTATAAAGGTAGTACCCGTCGGCGATGATCCAGGTGAGCGCGATGGAATCGGGACGCTCCATCGCTGCGCCGAATCGGAATGCCTCATCCGGCGGAAGCAGATCGTTGCCCGGCGCAGAGCTCGATCTCGCGCTCGAGCCGAAGAGCGAGCGCAAGCTGCTCAGCGGGCCGCCGCCGGCAGCGGGAACGCGCACCTGGGTGGTCCATTTCAGTGGCGGGTAGCACAAACCAGCATCGGCGCACCCCTGCAGCTTGAGCTCGATCGGCAGCTCGGCAGGCCGCGCAGCTTGGAAACTGATCGGCACCGAAATGTCGGTCGTCCCGCGATAGATTTCCTGTTCGCCGAAGAACTCGTCCTTGTGGATCTCTCCCTTGGGCCAAGCAGGAGAGCCGAGGGTAACGCCGGCGACTTCCTGCCCAAGCGCAATCCCCAGCTTGTTGCGATACAGGTAATAGCCTTTCTCGATCTTCCAGGTGACGATCAGCCGATCGTTCTCGATACGCGCCGAGTACTTGTAAGCCTGCTCCGGCGGCAGGAAATCGTCATTGGCAACCGCACGAATGCTCGAGAGCGCCAGGACCAGCGTTGCGACGAGCAGTCGAATCACCAACAACCCTTGCGGAAATCTCATGCTCAATCGCCCTTGGAACCCACGTTCCGTCTGATCCACTCGAGATACGGTTCGTTCCCGCCCTCGACACGCATGACCACGAATTCTGGCAACTCGTAGGGGTGCAATTCCTTGAGCCGCCGCTCCAAATTCGCGACCTGGGTCTCGGTGGACTTGATGATTAACAGAATCTCGCTGTCATCCTGCATCGCGCCGTTCCATGTGTAAGACGAGCGAACTCCGGAAACCCGGTTGACGCAGGCCGCCAGCCGCTCGGTCACCAGTGCATGTGAGATGCGCTGTGCGACCGCTTCGTCCGGACAGGTCGAAAACGCGATAATCGCTTGCTCGCTCATGGACTTAGCTCATCGAAGCCGGGCCGCGAGCATAGCCGGCGCGACCGCAGCATGTCACCGAATCGCAACGAATATTTCCCTTGAAATAACCCAGTCCCCGCCTATTATTAGCACCCGCTTGGGGTGAGTGCTAACAGACTGCCGGGACCGTTCCGCAAGCCAGCAAGCAGGATGCGTGGCGATCTCCCAAGGCCGCACCCCGCGAAATCTATCAATCACTCCACACCGGTCTTCAAATCGAGGTTTGAGCTATGGCTGACAAACTGAAAATTCGTCCGTTGCACGATCGCGTGATCATCAAGCGCCTCGAGGAGGAGCGTACGTCCCCGGGCGGCATCGTGATCCCCGATACGGCAACCGAGAAGCCCATCAAGGGCAAAGTCATCGCCGTCGGCAAGGGCAAGATCCTCGAGAACGGCGAGGTGCGTCCGCTCGATGTGAAGGTGGGTGACCACGTCCTCTTCGGCAAATACGCCGGTACCGAAGTGAAGGTCGATGGCGAGGAGCTCCTCGTCATGCGCGAAGAAGACGTGATGGCCGTCATCGAGAAGTAATCCCGCTTCCTTTCACGCACTGAATTCCTGTTTAGAGGTTGAACTCACATGGCAGCTAAAGACGTACGTTTCAGCGATGACGCCCGCGCCCGGATGCTCAAAGGCGTCAACATCCTTGCGAATGCCGTCAAGGTGACGCTCGGTCCCAAAGGCCGCAATGCGGTGCTCGAGAAGAGCTTCGGCGCCCCGACGGTGACGAAGGACGGTGTGTCGGTCGCGAAGGAGATCGAGCTCAAGGACAAGTTCGAGAACATGGGCGCGCAGATGGTGAAGGAAGTCGCTTCCAACACCTCTGACGAAGCCGGTGACGGTACGACGACGGCGACGGTGCTCGCTCAAGCGATCGTTCGCGAAGGCTTGAAGGCTGTCGCAGCCGGTGCGAACCCGATGGACCTCAAGCGCGGTATCGACCAAGCCGTTGCTGCTGCTGTCGAAGAGCTGAAGAAGCTCTCCAAGCCCTGCAAGGATCAGAAGGCGATCGCGCAAGTCGGCACGATCTCGGCGAACTCCGACGAGTCGATCGGCAAGACGATTGCCGACGCGATGGAAAAGGTCGGTAAGGAAGGCGTGATCACGGTCGAGGAAGGCTCGGGTCTGCAGAACGAGCTCGAGGTCGTCGAGGGTATGCAGTTCGACCGCGGCTATCTCTCGCCGTACTTCATCAACAACCAGCAGAACCAGACCGCCGAGCTCGAGAATCCGTACATCCTCCTGTACGAGAAGAAGATCTCGAACGTCCGCGAAATGCTCCCGCTGCTCGAGAGCATCGCGAAGGCCGGCCGTCCGCTGCTGATCATCGCGGAAGACGTCGAAGGCGAAGCGCTCGCAACGCTCGTCGTGAACACGATCCGTGGCATCGTGAAGGTTGCTGCCGTGAAGGCGCCGGGCTTCGGCGATCGCCGCAAGGCGATGCTGCAAGACATCGCCGTGCTGACGGGCGGTGTGGTGATTTCCGACGAAGTCGGCCTCTCGCTCGAGAAGGCTTCTTTGAACGATCTCGGTGAGGCCAAGAAGGTCGTCGTCGAGAAGGAGAACACGACGATCATCGACGGCAAGGGCAAGGCTGCCGACATCAAGGCTCGCGTCGAGCAGATCCGCAAGCAGATCGAAGATGCGACCTCCGACTACGACAAGGAGAAGCTGCAGGAGCGCGTTGCGAAGCTCTCCGGTGGCGTGGCCGTGATCAAGGTCGGTGCTGCGACCGAAGTCGAAATGAAGGAGAAGAAGGCCCGCGTCGAGGACGCGCTGCATGCGACCCGTGCGGCCGTCGAAGAAGGCGTGGTTCCGGGCGGCGGTGTTGCGCTCATTCGCGCCCAGAAGGCTGTCGAGAAGCTGGAAGGCAAGAACGAGGATCAGACCTACGGTATCCGCATCCTCGCTCGCGCGATCGAAGAGCCGCTGCGTCAGATCGTCACGAACGCCGGTGAAGATGCCGCTGTCGTCCTCGCGAAAGTGAAGGAAGGCAAGGGCACGTTCGGCTACAACGCTGCCACCGGCGAGTATGGCGACATGCTCGAGCTCGGCATCCTCGATCCGACGAAGGTCACGCGTCTGGCGCTGCAGAACGCAGCTTCCGTCGCCGGCCTGCTCCTGACGACCGAGGTCATGATCGCCGAAGCTCCGAAGGAAGAGTCCGAGCATGCCCATGGTCCTGGCATGGGCGGCATGGGCGGAATGGATATGTAACGCTCTGGCAGCGGGTGACTGGTCAACGACCAAAGCCCGAAGCAGCGAGCCTGCAGAAAGCCCCGCGAAAGCGGGGCTTTCTTTTTTCAGGCGACAGGCAACAGTAAGAAGGGCGCTGGGCACTGGGCTCTGGTAAGAGGCGCACAAAGCGGGCCTCAGATCGAAGTAGCATCGATCTCTGTCGATTGCGTGAAGGCCTTGCTCCTCCGGGCTCTCCCCGCCGCGCAGGGGAGTGGAATCAGGCGCGCCTTCGGCGCTCCACTCTTGCCAGAGCCCAGAGCCCAGAGCCCAGAGCCCCTCTTACTCTGCGATCGCCTTCAAATCCGGATAACTCCGATAACACTCGCATCGCTCAGTCGCCTTCGCGAGCGCGGCGCGCGCTTGCGTCAGGTTGTTGCGCAAGAGAGCAGTCTGCGCGAGGCGCAATAGCGCGTAGGACTCGGTCGTTGATCGCAGCGCGTCTTCTAGATCGCGCTCCATGGATGCTTCTATCGCCGCAGGCAAGGGTTGTCGATCGAGCGCGATCAGTTGGTGGTAGTAATAAGTACGCGAAGCTTTGTCGCCAGTCGTCGCGTTGCCCATGAGAAAATCGCGTTCGATGATTTCGAGCGCACGTCGATAAGCGTCGATGGCGCGTTCGGTCTCGCCGTTTTGCCGCAAAGAGTCGGCCAGCGCGCCCCACATTTGATGGATTTCCGCTTCGCCGGCTCCGCGTGCTATCTCGATCGCTGCCCGTCTCAGCCGCGCCGATTCACTGAAGTCGCCGAGGAAGTAATACAACATGCCGAGCATCTCGGTGCCCGCGTAACCGGCCGGAGCGACTTGTTGCGCGCGTAGATACAAGTCGCGTGCTTGCGTGAAGTTTCCGCGACAGAAGTACATCGTTCCCAAATTTGCGACGACGTACTCGTTGCCGGGATCGAGCTCGGCGGCGCGTGCGAAAGCATCGATTGCGCGGTCCACGGAACCTGCAGCGTGCTCGTAGACGCCGAGCCAAAGGTACGGTTTCCAGAAATCCGGCGTCAGAGCGGCGGCACGTCTCGCTGTTTCGAGCGCCGGCTCGCGCCAACGTGCCTCCCCTGTCCGTTGATAGTTGCCGAAGAGCGCGCCTGCCAGTCCGAGCACGGATTCCATGTCGTCGGGCTCTTGCGCCACGAGTCGCTCATACAGCGAGATCGCTTCATCGGCCCGGCCCGAACGAAGCATTAAGTATGCTCGAGCGCGCATCACGCCCGGATTGTCCGGTGCGAGCTGCACGGCTCGCGAACAGGACCGTTCGGCATCCGCCAGTTGGCGCTGCTCGCTTCCGATCCACACGGCATCCAAGGCGACGACGCACAATCCGGCGTGCGCCTCGGCATAGTTCGGGTCCTGTCGCGCCGCTGAGGCGAAACTGCCTTGCGCGCGCCGCAAATTGAGCTCATTAGGAGCACGGTCCAGGAACAGCTTTCCGTCCAGATATTCGTCTTGTACGGGGGCGAGCGGAAAGTGCGGTGGGATGCGGCTGTCTCCCTCGGGTAGTCCGAGCAATCGGTGAACCGCTGCGGTGATTCGATTGGCGGCACTAGGGAGGACCCGTTCGAAGCTGCTGGCGGGAAATGATTCCGCCCAGATTTGTTCGCGTCGTCCGCGCGATTCGACGTAGGCAAACGCGCGCACACCGATCCATTGGCCGACACGTTTCAATTCGCCGTCGAGCACGAGATCGGTGCGAAATCGCGCTGCAATTTCGGCACGGTCGGTCGTATCGGTGATGAGCGGCAGCCCCGCAGATGCGACGCCCAGCGTTTTTTCCAATCGTTCGCGAACCGCGACGGCAAGCTTGCCGTCGTCGTCGCCGGCAAAGGCAGAGACGGCAACGCGAAAACGACCGAACTTCGGGACCAGCGGTGCGGGCGCTGAGGCGGTCGGCTGCGATGCCGGCCGCAACACCAACCATATCCCGGAAGCCGCTAAACAGGCGATCGCCGCGGCCGCTATGCCGATCCAGCGCAGCCGCCCGCGCGAGGACGTCGCTGCCCCCGGCTCGTGTTCCTCGAAATCGTCGTCGCCCGTGGATCCGATGGCTGCGGTCGAATCGGCTGCGTTCTCCTGGCCGCTCTGCGGCGTGTCCTGACTCGTCAGGTACAGCGTGTACGCCTCGACACCGAGCGCGCGGGCGATGCGCTCGAGCGTCGCCGCATCGACCGGTTGCTCTCGAAAGACGCGATTGACGATGTCCTTGGGAGCGGCGCTCAAGCCCTCGAGGTCCGCGATCCGCTCTGCGAGAGCGGCCTGAGTCTTCAGTCCCGCGTCTGTCAACGCCTTCGTCAGTTTCTGGCGCGACGCTCGTACCCCTCGGCGCCGCACTCGTACCTCCGGATCTGGCATGAGAACGCTCTTTTCGTCGTGCCGGAATCTTAACCCCCAATAACTGGCGCTAACTACCCGTTTCTGTCGATGCGACAGAACGTCTTTCGACGCAGATTCCCCCACGCGCGATCTGGCGCGACCAAGGGCGCAAGTAAGCCGTGAAAACGATTCGATTCTGGCTCGTGCTGTCGAGTGCGGTGTTGGTGTCGGCGTGTAGCGATGGGTTGCGGGGCACGTATTCCGATCCCGCAGGTGTCACGTCCTACGATTTCCACGATGACGGGCGCGTGGACATCTCGGTGCTCGGCGTCACCGTCCAAGGGAACTACGAGATCAACAAAGACCGCGTCCTGGTGACGGCCCCGCAGGGCACCGTCGTGTTCGTTCGTACCGACAACGGCTTGGAAGGCCCGATGGGCCTGCGGCTGCTGCCCGTACCGACCAAGTGAGTCTGAATTCCAGAGCTTGAGGTGACCATGAGAAAGCTTCATTACGTAGCGACGCTTTGCGCTTTCGTGCTGGCGGCTTGCGGCGGTTCGGAAGAGCCGAAGCAACAGGCATCGGCGGGGACGCGTAGCTCGTCCCAGCAGGCGAAGAATCAGCCACGGGACATGACGGCCGAAGAAGTCGCGAAGGAAGCGCGAGGCAAGGTGAAGTGCCCGGCGAAAGTCGCCTCGCGGCCGCTCAAGATCGACGCTGTCGTCGATGTGGTCGGCGTCTTCCCCGGTATGACCTACGAAGAAGCCGAGAACGTCGTGCTGTGCTCGCACGAGCTGCTCATCACCGGGCCGACGTCGCGACGCTTCGAGATTCAGACCTACGGCCAGACGGTGCGACAGGGCTTCAGCGCCGGTTTCGCGCAACCCAAGGTGAACGTGCAACGTTCGGCGCGCGACTACAGGCGCGAGTGGCAGGCCCAGTCGATCGGTGCAGGGACGAATCAACGGCGGCAAGGCACGGAA